>ENA-UONX01000615-UONX01000615.1-human-gut-metagenome-genome-assembly--contig:-P74old-NODE-615-length-47579-cov-40.192071_pt1 | contig 47579 bp, 45 predicted proteins | sample MGYA00242466_ERZ724013 | MGnify/ENA metagenome assembly ERZ724013 | reverse complement strand
TCTTGGGTACAGTTTAGCTCCCGTTGGGGTCAGCGTTTGGGTCAGAAAAAAGCGGTATCCAAAAATGATAACTTATAAAAAGCAAAAGTCCTCGAAATCAGACGATTTCGAGGACTTTTGGTACGCCGTGAGGGATTCGAACCCCCGGCCTTCTGGTCCGTAGGTTGTCTCACGCGCAAATCGGAGCTGTTTCGGCTCCGATTAGTGCTTTTTACCACCGTTTGTTCGGCGGATTTTCCATTGTTTCCACCCAGCCCTGCCCGCTCCAATTCTATTTTGGGTCAAAAATGGGTCAAGCGTGAGGGTGCAAGGATACGGACAACAGCCGGAACGGACACAGCAGCAAAACGCTACGAACCAACTTCGGCAATATCGAGGTGTCCGTGCCTCAGGATAGAAATGAGGAGTTTGAATCCAAGGGACTAAAAAAGAAGAACCAGAACAGCATCAGTCAGGACATCGGAGAAAAGATACTGTCCATGTACGCCAAAGGCATGACCACAGAAGGTGCGCCGCCTGACTTATACGACCAACGCAATCGAGGACTTCAACCGACAGCTGCGGAAAGTGACCCAAGCAAAGTTGAAATCTCCTACAGATGATAGTCTGCTCAAAACACTGTATCTGACTATGATGGGTATTGCGAAGAAATGGAGCGGTCGGAGATAGGATTGGAGTATGATCCACGCACAGTTGGCGTGTTCTTTACTAACCATATACTGGATTGACCTCTTGCATACCAGCATGGCGCGAAACTGGGTGAATGGGGCTGACGCACCTGACCTTGATACGTCCATTAACTACTATTATTTTGAAGCTAAGGCGGTAGTAGTTTGTGCCGCTTCCGCCCTGTACAACTTACTCTATTTACCCCATATTTTGGTGTTTACGCAGAGCTTGGGATGGACACTGCCAAACCTTCACCCTCTCTTTCAGGGGCAGCGGTCGTAATAGCCTCTTTTGGGGCGAATAAAACCAACAGCTTGCTGGTGATTATGACTCTGGAAATCGAAAGGGCTTTTCCAAAGACGGTCCTCAAAGGAGAGCAAGAATGGAGGACCTTTTACAGTGAGCAAAAAAAGCAATCCACAAAGGCTACGCATATTTTGTGTCTGGGAGCGCTTTTCCTGACATGATTGCTTTTTTTCAATGCGGTTTTCTTTTGGGCAGTGTTAGAAGTCGGTATTCTATGCTTTTCTCAATCACTGGAAAAGTTGGGAAAGAGTCCTAAAACCGGTAGATTTCAGGACTCTTTCCAGATAGCGCGCGGCCACATTCCGATTTTGAAATATCGGCGAAGGTAGCGACAAGGGGAGAGCGCCACTATCTTTGTCGCGCGGCCTTCTTTAAAATGGCTTATCAGTTCTTTCACCGCTGCAGAACGGTTTCGGCTGTCTGCGCCAGTACGGCGGCAGCCGGTATGATCGCAGCGTCGGGAAATACATTTTCCGCCACGTGCAGCCCAAGTGTGCTGTTAAGGATATCATCACTGCCGGTACCGATGAGAAACTGGATACCCTCTCCGCCGCACGCGTCAAGCAGACAGGAGAAATCATCGGAACCGAGCGAAGGTGCCACGGACTCATCCACGGCCTCCTCACCGAGCACCTGTCTTGCAGCATGGATCACGGCGTTGGTGCTGCTTTCTGTGTTGACCAGCGGCGGCATACCTTTTTCAAACCGGACCTCACAGCGTCCGTTCATGGCGCGTGCACAGCAGTCGGTAATGCGCTTCACGGCTTCCTTGTGGGCAGATCGCACCGGCTTGCTAAAGGTACGCAGCGTCCCCTGAAGAATAACCTCATTGGGAATAATGTTCGGCGCGGTCCCGCCGTGGATCGAGCCGAAGGTCAGCACAGATGGGGCGGCAGGGTCCTTCTCGCGGCTGATGATCGTTTGCAGTTGCGTGAGAAGATACGCCGAGATTGAAACGGGATCCACGCAGGCGTCAGGGTGCGCTCCGTGCCCGCCTTTTCCAATCACGCGGAGTACCACAGTATCACAGCTGGCGTTGCTCGCACCGCGGCACACCCCGACCTTTCCGAGCGGCAGAGACGGCGCACAGTGAAAGCCGATGATGCGCTCCGGGCGGTATACGTCGAACAGGCCGGCGTTCAGCATGGTCTCAGCGCCATCGCAGCATTCCTCCGCGCATTGGAAAATCAGCATGACGGAGCCGTGCAGTGCTTCGCGGTGGCAGCACAGATACTGCGCGCAACCCAGCAGAGCTGTTGTGTGAATGTCATGTCCGCAGGCGTGTGAGACGCCTGCGTTGCCTGAGGCGAAAGGCAGCGCTGTATTTTCTGTGATTGGCAGCGCGTCGATATCCTCACGCAGCGCCAGAAGTGGACCGTCTGCAGCGCCGTGAACCAGCGCTACGACGCCGGTATCGCAGCGACAGGGAAGAAGCTCTGCACCGTATGCTTCCAGCCTTTCGCGAATCAGGTGTGTGGTCTTGTACTCTGCGTGTCCCAATTCCGGCTCGTGATGGAGCCGATGGCGGATCAGAGTCAACTCGCGTTCCTGCTGCTGCATCCATTGCAGAATGCTGTTTTTCGGCAATATGATCACCTTCAGTTTCCTGTCATTATCTTCATGATTTCGCGGTCAGTATCACGCATACCGACACGGCCGAGACGACCGACATTCTTAATCGTGTTCTCCACGCCGTCGGCCAAGATGCCGTCTCCGGCATGGAAATTATTGCCGGTCAGACACATTTCATAGCCCATGATACCGGCGTCCACCGCAACGGAGATCTTGCCTGCACAAGAGGCCTTTGCTCCGTCGCACACAATCCCTGAGGTCACGGCCACCGCGTTGATGACGGTATGTGCCACAGTTGCATAATCCGCGCCACAGAGAAAGGCAATGCCTGCGCCCGCGCCCGCGCCCGCACTTACGGCGCCGCAATAGGCACTCAGTCGGCCAATGCCAGTCTTCTGGTGTAGCGTGACGAGGTTCGATACCAGCAGCGCGCGATACAGCTCGTCCTCCGATGAGCCGAGTTCCCGTGCGTATTCGATGACCGGCAGAGAGGCTGTCATGCCCTGGTTGCCGCTGCCGGAGTTGATGACGACCGGCATTTCGCAGCCATTCATTCTCGCATCGGATCCGGCGGCTGCGGCGGCACGTGCACGGATACGCACATTGCTGCCATAGGCGCGTAACAGTGTGCGGCCGATGTTCGCGCCATAGTCACCGCGCAGGCCTTCGGCGGAAATAGCGCTGTTGTACCGAATCTGCTGGGAGAGCACATCTCGCACATCGTCCAGATCTGCGGTCTTGGCAAAGTCGTAAATATCGCGGATGTTCAGCAATGCGCGGTTTTCGTTCTCCATGGTCTCGGAGGGATGGCGGTTCAGAAGCACCTGAGCGTCCTTTTCGATGCGAACAATGTTCGTATGCTCATTGACTGCGCGTACGAGCGCATAGTGCTCTCCGCTGCGCGCGAGCACGGATACGTCAAGTACATAGTCGGAGTTAGCCGGACGCACCATGATCGGCGTTGCCTCCAGATAAGGCCCAAGCTGTTTTTTGACTTCTGAGCTGATGCTTGCAATCACCTCGTAACCATTGTCCGCATCGCCGCCCAGTACGCCGATGGCAGCGGCGGCTTCCAACCCTTTTCGGCCTTCGGTATTGGGAACGACGACGCTCTTTACGTTTTTGATGATGTTGCCGCTTGCCTCCACCTCAATCGCGTCCGGAAGAGCGCCGAGCATCGCACGCGCCCTTGCGGCGCAATAGGCGATGGCAATCGGCTCGGTGCAGCCCATTGCGGGAAGAAGCTCTTCTTTCAGGATCTGCACATAAGCCTGATAGGTCGTACTGTTTGGATTCATGTCGTATTCCTCTTTTACTCTTAGTTTTTTCTCAGCGTTTATTGGAACACCGCTATAGTTCTCACCATTCAGAGCAACGTCAATACTCGTCACCGCGTCGAAGTCCGCCGCGAAGAGCTTTTGGCGGCACAGCGTATCATAGGATACCGCCGTCAACTGATCATATACGCTCTCAGAAATTCCATAAACAATTCGCGGCTGTCCAACTCGCACGTAACAGGTAACATCGGGGAGATCATCCTCGCCTTTTTCAACGGCTTCATTATAGGCCGCGACTTCCTCCTGATTGTGGGAGAGACGCAACAGCAGGTTCCCGCTATCCCCCCACATTTCCGTCACCGCTCCTTGTGCTGTACGCCATCTTGATTGTCAGCTCAGGGTCATTCAGCCCGAAGGCTACAAACTCCTTGTCGGTCACGTTGTAGCTGATATAGTTTATCAAGCTCAGAGATCGAACTGCGCCCAGGATGGTATCTACATTGTCTGTAGCCTGCAACGACTATCTCCACTAAGCTTCTGTATGCAGTTCTCCGAGGGCGGTCGCCAACCTACTGCCAAGCATTGGCAAAAATGCTATTCTGCTGCTCAGGCAAAAGAATACCAGCCTTACTTAAAACACACATCGATAAAAGCGGAGTGCAACCACTATACCGAAGCAATAAGATATTTGCAATTACCCGCTACAAAATATTCCCCGCTATCAGCAGGCAGGAAAAAACAACTGCCACATTCCATTTGAAAGGTCTCGCCCTCACTTGCAATCGTGCCACTGCCAGATATCGGTAATACTACAACGAAGGATTCTTTTCCACAGTATCCTTGTGTGCAGCCCATTTTCTCATCTACTGTGAAATACTGGCAACATATCAAATGGCCTCTAAAGTCATTTGTTTGGCAGACGGGGGTCAGATTGACAACTTCACACGCTTTTTGGATATGTAATTCCCGCGGTCGCCCCCTATTATCCCTGCGGTCATAATCGTAAACACGATAAGTCACATCTGAGCTTTGCTGTATCTCAGCCAGCAAAATCCCCTTACCAATCGCATGGATCGTACCCGCTGGAATCAAATAGGCATCCCCTGGTTTGACGTATTGCTTATGCAAAAGATTTGGCAAGGAATGATCCTCTACGCTTTCAGAGAATTCCTCTTTTGAGATTGTATGCTCCGGTCCGATGAACAGGTATGACTCCGGTTCAGCATCCAGAATATACCACATCTCTGTTTTTCCCCACTGTCCTTCGTGTTTGGCCGAATACTCATCATTTGGATGGACTTGGATCGACAGGCCTTCCCGCGCGTCGATGTATTTGACCAAAAGCGGAAAATGAGCGAGCGCTGCACAGTGACTTCCAAGCACACGGTTTCCTTCTGCAGCAATATAATCTGCCATCGTTTTTCCCGCATACATTCCATTTGTAATAATAGATGACTTACCATTTTCACAGGAAAGCATCCATGCCTCAGCCAAGTTATCCCCTTCGCAATTTAGGCCGAATTCATCGCGCAGCCTTGTTCCTCCCCAAAGCGCACTACGGCAATATGGACTCAATCTTAACATTTTTCCCTTTCTAAAGAAGAGGGGGGCATCATATGACGTCCCCCTCTTCACTCAGTTTAATATTTGTTTTACCTGCTCACTACTGGTGCAGGCAAGCACCTTATGCACAAGTTCACGACACGCATGATCATCGCACGATGCAAGCACCATTCGCGCACGGGTGATTGAACCAGCGGACATGGACAGCTCATGGATGCCCATGCCCCAGAACACCGGCAGCAGCGCGGGATCCGCCGCTGCTTCGCCACACATTCCGCAGAAAATACCATTGTCCTCTGCCGCTTTCGCTGCCATAGCAATTAGTCGAAGCACCGCTGGTTGATACGGCGTGTACAGGTATTCCACCGATGCATTGCCACGCTCGGCGGCCAAGGTGTACTGGATCAGGTCGTTCGTGCCGATTGAAAAGAAGTCTACTTCCTTGGCCAGGCAGTCTGCCAGCAGCGCGGCCGACGGGATCTCGATCATAATGCCGACCTTGACTGGCGCGACACAAACACCCTCGGCCAGCAGTTCTTCCCGCGCCTGCGCGAGCATGGCCTTGGCCTCCCGCAACTCCTCAAGCGAGGAGATCATTGGGAACATAATGTGCAGATTGCCATAGACCGACGCACGCAGCAGCGCCCTAAGCTGGACGCGGAAGAGATCCTTTCTCTGCAAGCACAGCCGGATCGCGCGGAAGCCGAGGAACGGATTGTCCTCTTTCGGCAACGCTAGCGCGGGCAAGTCCTTATCGCCGCCGATGTCCAGCGTGCGCACGATCACGGGCCGCCCCGCCATCGTCTCAAGCACCTCGCGGTACGCGGCGAACTGCGTCTCCTCGTCCGGAAGCCCCTCGTGATCCATATAGAGGAACTCGCTGCGCATCAGTCCGATGCCCTCGGCGCCTTTCTGCATGGCATCCATGGCATCGGCCGGCGTACCGATATTAGCGCAGATACAGCCCTCGACGCCGTCGGCCGTACAGCTCTTCCGGGTACGGTACTGCTCCAGATTCGAGACGACGCGCGCAAGCTCCTCCCGCTCGCGCAGGAACACCTGCCGTTCCGCCTCGCTCGGCGAGAGGGTGAAACGTCCCGTCTCGCCGTCCACGATCGCGCACGTACCGTCCTCGATCGCGTCGAGGTCGAACTCCAGCCCGCTGACCGCCGGTATCCCGAGATTGCGAGTGATGATGCCGGTGTGGGAATAGTAGCCGCCGGTCTCCGTTGCGATGCCAGCGATATGGCGCAGATCCAGGCGGATCGTGTCAGACGGTGTCAGCTCTGCGGCGACGAGGATCGTATCCTCCGGCAGTGCGTCGAAGTGCACACGCTCCTGCTCGAGGATGTGCAGCAGCAGCCGCTCACGGATGTCCTTGACATCCGCCGCCCGCTGGGAAAGATACTCATCATCCGCTTGTGCAAACATCGCCGCGATTTCCGAAAGCACGCTGTCCGCCGCATGCGCGGCGTTGCAGCGCTCATCCCCAATTTTTTCGAGAATCGGCTCCACCACGGAATATTCATCCTGCAAAAGTGTCAGCTGCGCGTCCAGTATCTCCGCCTGTCCCGCGCCGTTCGACGCCTTTGTGCTCTCCAGAAGCGCCTGCGTCTCCTCCACAGCGGCGGTATGCGCCACGCGGAAACGCGTCTTCTCCGCCTCAAGCTCCTCCGGAACATAATCCGGAATCACCAGAGTTCTCTTTCTCATGACCGCAATATGCCCCATCGCTACGCCCGGGGAGATTGCTTTTCCTTGATATACCGACACCTGTTTCACATCCTTATTCTCCCAGGCCGCTTTCGACCGCCTGGACAATGGCAGCGAGCGCTTCTTCCTCGCGCTCTCCGTCGCAGATCACCTCGATCATCGTATCACACTTGACGCAGGCTGACAACACGCTGACCATGGATTTTCCATTGAACAGCTTACCACCCTTGGAGATGCGGACATTGCAGGGAAACTGCGCCGCCGTTTTCACAAACACATTCGCCGGGCGGGCATGGAGGCCCGCCTCATTATGTACATTCACTTCCTGTTTTACCATTCGTGCGTTCCTTCCAATATCATTCTCTCGCTGTATTCTCTTCTAAAAACGGGATCACATCCGCAAGCGTGTCGAACCGCCGCGTCAAAAGCACGGAAATTTCCTCGTCTGGCTCGCGCAGGTCGGGCACCATGCAGGCGATGAATCCGCCGGCGTGCGCCGCGCGGATGCCGTTGTAGCTGTCCTCCAGAACGACGGTCTCCGCTGGGATTGTCCCGATCTCCTCCGCCGCGCGCAGGAAGATCTGCGGGTCCGGCTTGCTGCGCTCGACCATGTCGCCGCAAATGCGGCAGGGGAAATCGTCCAACATCCCCGTCAGGCCCAGATTGCGCTCCGCGGCCTCCCGCGAGCTGGAGGTCGCCATGGCCCAGCGGTACCCGTGCACACGCAGGTACTTGACCAGCTCGCGCAGACCCGGCTTGACCGGCAGTCCATGCTCGCGGATGTATTGCCGCGTAAACGCGATCCGCTTTTCACGGATGCCGTAGAAATCGTAGTCCGGGCCGTACTTTTCCCGGTAAAGCCGCGCGATGTCTTTCACGCTCCTGCCCGTCATGTCAGGCATGCCGCTGCGCAGGTCGATTCCCAGCTCCTTTTCCACATGGTCAAAGGCGAGACTGCTGATCCGCTCGGTGTCGAACATGAGCCCGTCCATATCAAACAGAATACCGCGAATCCTCATATCTCAGACTCCTGTGGGCTTGAAGCGCTCGTAGTCCAGCGCGGAGACATCCACGCTCGTCGGCTCGCCCATGACGATCTGCGTCACGATCTTGCCGACGGCGGGGCCGATGGCAAAGCCGTGGCCGGAGAAGCCGCAGGCAAGCACCAGACCGGGCACCTCGGGGATCTCCTGAATGATGGGCAGACGGTCGACCATGGAGTCCAGCCAGCCTGCCCAGTGGCGGACGACCTTGACGTCCTTGAGCGCTGGGATGAACTTGCCGATCGCGCGGCACTTGTCCGGCGACTGCTTGCCCGTGTTGATGGGACGGTCGTCGTAGCACTCCTCATAGCGCTCGAGGTTCGTGTTGCCGCCGAAGATGAACGAGCCGTGCTTGGTCTGGCTACCGTAGAAGTTGCCGTCCGCCGAGGACAGGCGCACCTTCGTCATCGGGGGCTGAACCTCAGTGATGAGGCACTCGTCCACGCGCTTGAGGAACGGGATCCAGAGTCCGACCGTCTTGGCGATGCGGCGGGAGTTGAAGCCTGCGGCCAGCACGATGTGCTCGGCCTCGTACACATTGCCCGCTTCGGTGAGCACCTTGCGGCAGCAGCCGTGCATCTTTTCCAGTGCGATCACGTTCTCGCCCGTGATGTAATCCACGCCCAGACGGCGCGCGGCGCGGTAATAGGCCAGCGTCGTCACCATGGGGTTCGCGTGGCCGTCCATCTCGCTGTAGAGCGCCTGCTCGACGTAATCCGAAAGGATAGGACAGATCTCGCGCGCCTCGTTGCCGTCCACGATGCGGGAGGGCACGTTCGCCTTGAGATCCTTTGCGAGCTTGACCTGCAGGCTCTTCATCTGTGACTCAGAATGCGCCATCGTCAGGCTGCCGCCGACGACATACTCCAGATCCGCGTCCAGCTCCTCGCCCAGCGTCGGCCAGATGTCGTAGATCGCCATCGCGGCCAGCTCCGCTTCCGGAGAGACACGTCCGGCCAGACGCACGCCCGCACCATTTCGGCTGGACGCGCCGTCGCCGACGTTCGGGTACTTTTCCAGCACGAGCACGCTCTTGCCGCGCTTGGCCAGCTCATAGGCCGTGGCGCTGCCGACGATACCGGAGCCGATCACGATCACATCCGCTGTTTTAATCATGGTCGAACACCTCATTTCCATACGAACTCACCGTCACGGGACGCGCCGGCCCGCGCGCGGTGCAGTCATCCAGTTCCGCGGGGCGCTGACCGAGCTCAGCCGCGATCACGCCCTTGACGATCCGCCCGCAGGTCTTGCCCTGGCACAATCCCATGCCCGGGCGCAGGAAACGGCGGACCTCCGTCATGGTGAACATGCCCTCATGCACAGCCTTGCGGATCTCACCTTTCGTGATCTCCTCGCAGCGGCAGACGATCAGATCGTCGTCCGGCCGGGACACAAACGGCCCAATGTCTTTATTTCTATCGATGACTGCCATTTTACTTCACCTCTCTGCTAAAAAAGCGCGCTTTCATCGCCGCGTCCTTGGGGACACGGATCGTCAACAGTCTCGTCTGGTCAAAGGCAGGACTCGTCCTGCACTCCACGACCTCCGCCTCGCACACCGGTGCGCCGCTGCGCCCGAGCGCAACGCCGCGCTCGCCCTTTTGAGGCAGGGGGAGAAGCTCGTAGGGCATCGTCACAGTCGCCCAGCCGTCACCGGCATCCTCGTTCACCAAGAAGATCGCCTGACCGGGGCAAGAGGCAACACACATGCCGCAACCCACACACTTGGCCGTCTCGTCCACCTCGGGGAGATGCGTGATCGTGCTGCCGACCTTGATGCAACCGAACTTACAGGCATCCTGACAGGGGTTGCAGGGGATGTTCTGCGTGCACTCGATCACGGGATGGACACCAGCGCGGTGCGTCACGCCGGGGAAGCGCTCGATCTCGTCGTCCGCCACATAGCCCTTTTTGAGCAGGGTTTGGGAGAGCTCGATGCCCTCGTCCGTCACCGTCAGATCCGTGCGGCCCTTGTTGGCTGGGCTGAACATACCCTCGTGGAGCTGCTGGAGCGACGCGCGCAGACGGGTAATCTCCTCTTCCGAGGCTGCCTCGTCCAGATAGCCCAGTTCGGCGGCCGCCGCCGTACCGGCGATTCGGCCGTTGATCATGGCGGAGCTGGCCTCCTCGATGCCAGCCGCGTCGCCGGCGGAGTAAATACCGCGGATTGAGGTCTCACCGTGGCCGTCGACCACGGGCAGCGTGCCGCCGCGGTCGGTCATCCTGCACTTGATCATGCTCGTGAGCTGACTCATCGGGCTCAGGCCGACCGCCATACAGACGGTATCCACATCAAAGTGCTTCTCCGTGCCCGGAATGGGCTGGAAGTGGTTGTCCACCTGCGCGATGACCGCGCCGGTGACGTGATCCGTCCCCTCCGCTTTCACGACCGTGTGGGAGAGGTAGAACGGCACGCCCATGCGCGCGACCTTGGCCGCGTGGACGCCGTAGCCGCCCACACGGGGCGCGGCGTCGATGATGGCCTCGAGCTTCACGCCAGCCTGCATGAGCTGATAGCCGACGACGAGACCGACGTTGCCGCTGCCGACCATCAGAACGCGCTGACCTGGTTGCACACCGTGCAGGTTCATCAGCGTCTGCGCCGCGCCCGCGCCCATGACGCCGGGCAATGTCCAGCCGTCGAACGGGATCATATTTTCCATCGCGCCCGCTGCGACGATGATCGCGTCGCCCTTGTAGTGCGCCGTCTCGCCGTTGGAGTTGACGAGAATCTCCTTGTTGCCGTACAAGCCCATGACCACCGAGTTGAGGTGGACGGTGACGCCAGCAGCCTCCGCCTCTTCGAGCAGCTCCTTGCCGATGTTGAAGCCGCGGATTTTGGCGTGGTGCTCCTTCGAGCCAAAGAATTTGTGGATCTGTTTGAACAGCTGTCCGCCGGGGGCGGCGTTCTCATCGAAAACCGCGACATGTACGCCGTACTTTGCCGCCTGAATGGCCGCCGACAGTCCGGCAGGGCCAGCGCCCACAACGATCAAATCATATCTTTTCATACCGCTTACTCCTTTGCCGAAACGCCGTACTGCGTCTGTACCTTCATGCCCGCATGAAGCGGCGTCACGCAGGTGCGGACATTGGGCTGCCCGTCCACGATCATCACGCAGTCCGTGCAGCGGCCGATGGCGCAGAAAATGCCACGCGGCGCGTCGTTTTTCAGTGTGTGGCGATGGACCATGACGCCCGCCGCCTTGAGCGCCGCCGCGATCGGCTCGCCCTCACAGCCCTGCATTTCTTTTCCGTCGAGAGTAAAGGTAACGGTCTTTCCCTTTTGATAAGTGCCTAAGATGGGGTGTTCTTCAATTCTCATAGCTTCTTTCCTCCTGCCTGAGTTTCAGCGCAGTGCGATTATCATTTGCCGGAGCGTGACGAGCACACGCTCCATTCTCTCCATATTGAGCTCGTCATCCCTGCCGCTGCGGGTGCCTTTGACCACCGTGGCATCGCCGATCCAGCTGCCGCCAGTGATGACCATGCCCCGCGGAAAGAGCGACAGGACCGCGTTTCCCTCCGATGCGGCCTCGTGCCACTGAATATCTCCATTCCGCGCCGCCAGCGCCTCAATGCGTTCTTTCGTGCAGTGGCCGTGCAGCTCGCTGCCGCTCATGACGCAGTCGAGGATCACGACGTTCGTCTGGCGGGCACGTCCGCCGAGGTATTCGGCCAGACGGGCGTAGCCGTCCAGACCCGCGCAGGCGTTGTCGAGCAGCGCCACCGCAACACTTCCGTCCTGCAGCCCGTCGAAAATTTCCAACGCCAGCGCCAGCGAAGCGCTGTTGCGCGAGTAGTTCTTTGCGTTTGCGCTGCCAAGCACCAGATTCACCGCCAGCAGCGCCACGAGCAGCAGCCCAAACAGCGCCAAACCCCCGATCGGCCCTCCGGCGCTGAAGCAGCGCCGGAAGACTGCGAACCAATACGCGGCCAGAAGCACAGCGGCGAGAGCGAAGTTGAGTGCCATCACCAGACTCTCCTGCCGTGCGTTCCGTTCCGGATCCATCGGGTAGTAATGGAACCCCGGCCACCACAGCCGGCTGGGGGTATCATAAGGGACGGCCAAAATCGTCTTTGCCCTTTGGGTCGGACCTAAATAGACGTTACAGCCAGATTTTCCAGACGCTTCCCCCTCATCCAGATACATCTTGACGCCCTTTTCCTGCGCCGAGCTCTGGATATAGCGGAGAAAACGGATCTTCTGCTTTTTGCTGTATCGTTTCCCGAAAATGCCGGCAAACGCTATCATCCGATCTTTCAGCATGATTCACAGCCTCCCCGTTATGTTAAGTGGTCTTTGCTCTTTGTCTGATCCGATCAGACAAGGCCGAGCAGGGCCAGCAGCACGCCGAGCACAAGCAGGCCGACAACGACCTTACCAAACTTCTGGTTGCCCTTATTTTTGCTGAAGTAATAGCACAGGCCCATGATGAGGGCCAGCGGCAGCAAGCCGGGGACGATGCCGTCGATCACGCTCTGGATGGTCTTTTCCGTGCCCGCGCTCATGTAGGTGCCCGTCAGGTTGAGGCTGACGTTGCTCGCCGCAAGGCCGCCGACGATGAAAAGGCCGAGAATGCTCGCGCCGGAGATGATGCGGTCGATCCAGCCGGAGGATATCATGCTGCTCAGCGCGTTCTTGCCCAGGCGATAGCCCATGAGCATGAGCGCCCAGCTGTAGATGCCGGCCACGATGGCGAACAGGAAAATCATGAACCAGCCGATCGGCGAACCGTCCGCGCTCGCGAGAACGGCCATGGTGTACATAATGGGCTTGACCGTGCCCCAGGTGATGGTGTCGCCGATGCCGGCGATGGGGCCCATGGTGGCGGACTTGAGGGCGATGATGCTCTCACCGGTCATCGCGCCGTCGCTTGCCACCTTTTCCTCTTCCAGAGCCACCGTCATGCCGACGATGACCGAGCCGATCGTACCCTCAGTGTTGAAGAACACGAGATGACGCTGGAGCGCCTCGACAAAATCTTCCTTGTTGGGATAGAGCTTTTTGAGTACGGGGATCATCGCGAAGCAGAACGCGATGGCCTGCATGCGCTCGTAGGAGTTCGACATTTCGCAGGTAAACTGCCAGCGCCAGAATACCTTGGCAATGTCGCGCATGGTGATCTTGGAATTTTCTTTCACAGTCGTAGCCATTGATCGATCCTCCTTATTCGTCATCGTCGTCATCCGAAGCCGTCGCCGCCAGGGCGCGCTTCACCGTAGCGTCCTCAGAATCCTTGGTCATCAGGACGATCGCGATCGCCATCGGGATACCAAGGCAAGCCAGCTGCAGAGCCGAGCAGCCGAAGATCTTCACAATGAAGAAGCCAATGAAGAAGAACGGAAGAATGCTGCGCTTGCCGATCACGTTGATCAGGATGGCGAAGCCGATCGCGGGCATCATGCCGCCGGCGACGGAGAAGCCGGTCATCACCCACGCGGGCAGAACGTCAACGAGCTTGTCGATAACGGTGGTGCCGTAGTAAACGGCCACGAACATGAACGGGAACTTGGTCACGATGTTCATCGCCAGCGGCCACCAGATCGCGCAGTTGCGGATGCCCTTGGTGTTGCCCTCGAGCGCGTATTTGTCCGCCATGTGCGCAAAGCGCGCATTGATGATGCGGCGCAGCGTGTTCAGGAACACGCCGAGCACGCCGAACGGAACCGCGATGGCGATTGCCGTGCCGGTGTCCGCACCGATCGCGAGACCGACCGCAACACCGATGATACCGGCTGCGCAGCCGTCCGCCGAGATCTCAGCACCCGGCGCGATCAGGCCGACATAGAGCATGCTGATCGCCGCGCCGAGGATCATAGCACCCTTTACGTCGCCCATGAGAAGACCGATGGGGAGTGCGGAGGTCAGCGGGAAAAGCCAGATGGAATGGGTCAGGTACAAGGGTCTCCACCCTGCAAATGCGTAATAAAGTCCGCAGAAAATTGCCACGCCTAACATGTTGTGTTCCATTTTGCGCTTATTTCCTTTCTCTTTATTCTTGTTTCGCTCTGTTTGTGCTTACTTTGCGCTGTTGTAGACCTTGACGATCTCGTCGTAGTCGTATTTGCTGTCCTCGGGGATGAGCTGCGCCGTGATCTCGACGCCCATGTCATGCAGCTCCTTGAGCTGCTGCATTTCCTTTTCCCCCAGGAACACGGCCCGCTTCACCGCACGGCGGTCGCCCATCTGCGGCACACCGCCCAGCTGCACGGACTTCAGCTCCATGCCGCCCTTGATCATCGCATAGCAGGTGTCGATGTCCTTGAACAGGATCAGAACCTTGGACTTTTCGCCGAAGCGGTTCTTTTCCCACAGGCGCTTCGCTTTCTCCTGACTGTACGACTTCACCACGACACCAGCCGGTGCCGCCGATGCATAGATCTGCGACATGAAGTCATCGCTTGCGACCACGTCATCGATCACAACGATCTTGTCCACATCACATGCCTTGCACCACTTCACCACGATCTGGCCATGGACCAGGCGGAAATCGACTCTCGTCATTTTTATCTCTGCCATAATTTTCTCCTCTCTTGTGTTATTCGTCGTCCTCATCTTCGCACGCAGCCTGTGCAAGCTGTTCGCTGACGATCACAATGTTAGATGCCGCCGTTTCTTTGCACTCCCGCGCAAGCTCCGTAAGGCCGCAGAACTCTCTCTGGTCGAGTGCGGTGAGGAGCATGCTCATGTTTAAGCCGGTCAGGCATTCCGTGTGTACGCCGTCGATGCACATGGCTGCCGCGTTGTACGGGCTGCCCCCCAGCAGGTCAGCAAGGAGCAGCACGCCGTCGCTGCTGTCGACCGCCTTGATCTCGTTTTCGATCTTCTGCTTGAATGCGGAAAAGTCGTCCGAGGGCTCAAGCGTCACGTAGGAAAGATCCTCGCTTTTGCCGACCAGCATCTCCGAGCTTTCGATGAGTCCCTTTGCAAAATCGCCGTGCGTAACCAGTACAACCGGTATCAATTTATTGTTACACCTCCTCCCCTTCTGGGCCGCAGAGAAAAAGAAAACTTGATTTTTTCGTTTTCTCTGCTATCATTGTGTCCAAAAGAGGCAAGCAAACAGGCCTATTTTCTTGCCCTTTTGTATTGTTTATAGTTTTTAATACAAAACTTTACATTTTTCAAGAGTGAGAGCCCTAACTGTTACAGGAGGCGAGAAATTGTATCATGAAAACCCATGTCAGCCACCAGAATCTGCTCGTACGCACCTGGATGCAGCAGGCGCTTTTGCGCCTGATCGAGGCGAAAAGTCTTTCGGACATCACCGTCACGGAGGTTACAAAGCTCGCCGGCGTATCCCGTATCACTTTTTACCGCAACTATACCGAGCTGGTCGATATTCTGTTTGACTACCTCGAGATGCAGCAGTTCGGCCTTGCGCAGAACCCAGCCGCGGAGGAGTATCTCCCACAGCTCATCCGGAGCTATTTCATTTTCTTCCACGAAAACAGGAGCCTCTTTCAGTGCATTCAGACGTACAATCTCCTCCCCCGCCTGTACGCCGCGTTGGAAGCACATCTCAGCTCAAAGGCTTATCTGCTCATCTCCACCTACGGCTTTGAAAGCCCCTACGAGGTGTCGGCGCTGACAGGGATGCTCTCCAAGATCCTGATGGACTGGATCCGCAGCGGCATGCAGGAGAGTGTGGAGGAGATGTCGTCGATCGTCTACAACATCATCACGAAATATAACTGCATCCTCATCCCCTGAGCCGTGCCTTTTGATACAATCCCACACCGTTTGTCACAACTGCCGTTTCCCCTCTTGCTTTTGCGCCGGCGGCCCGCTATAATGCTTTCAAACTCAAGGTCATCGAGTGAGAGAGAGGGAGGGACGTGTCCATGAACATCCGTATTTACGACACCTACGACCAGATGAGCCGCGCGGCTGCCGACTTTGTGATCGCCCAGCTGCTGCTCAAGCCGGAGAGTCACATCGGGCTGACGGCCGGCAAAACGCCCGTCGGCATGTTCGCCGCACTGGTGGACAGCTATCGCAGCGGTGCGGTCGGCTTTGGTCAGGCAACGTTTTATAACCTCGAGGAAAAATTCGGCCTTGCCGCCGACGATCCCGCCACCTGTCGAAATTATTTCCACCGCCACCTGCTCGATCACACGGACATCACGGACGATCAGCTCCTGTTGCCGGATCAGCCAGCGGACGATCTGGCCCAGGCCTGCGCGGCCTACGATGCACTTCTGAAGTCGCTGCCCGGCCATCGGCTGGATATGCAGATCCTCGGCATTGGGGAAAACGCACACATCGGCATGAACCATCCCAAGGAGGCTCTGTCCCTTGGCGTCCATAAGGAAACGCGTGGCCCGGTCGAGTATGCGGCGATGGGCCTGCGGAATATTCTCTGCGCCGAACGCATCCTGCTGATTGCCAACGGTGCCAGCAAGGCACAGGCGGTAGCAAACATGTGCCGCGGCGATGTGATTACGACCGCAATTCCCGCGACGCTCCTGCAATTGCACCCGGATGTCACGGTTCTTCTTGATTGCGAGGCTGCCGCCTTGCTCTGATTTCTGTCTCCTCATCTTTATCTTTGCATATTGGGCAAGGTGAATCATCTGTACAGATGATTCACCTTGCCTACTTTAATAGTTAATTCTTGGCAGTACTGTATCCCTTTACAGCATTTCCTACTTTTCTTGACATTTCTTTTCGCTCACTTTATACTGATAGTAGGCTAAAGCCTAATCTCGCAGCTTTCCGGTGAGGTCCACACCCCGGTGTGGCCTCAGACATTCATGGGCCCCGTAGGGCATTATAACCACCCCTGTACGCAGGATGCTCCATGAAGGTCGACAGTTTTTGGCGCTGTACCGGCAGCGCGGGTGTGTACCCTTCCGTCGAAAGCGGAAAGGACACAAATGAACGACAACGTCGTTATCGTCTACAATGGTGAGCAAGTATCGGTGCCAAGGGAGGTCGCGGACTTCCTTGAGCAGGATCGAAAACGGGAACAGGCGCAGGAGAAGCAGGACGCAAGGCACCTGAGTAAAAGTGAGTTTGAAACGGTGCTGTCCGGGTTGGAGTGCGTCAAGCGTCCCGTGGAGGATGCGGTGCTCAGGAACCTCCAGCTTGAAAATCTGCGGGGAGCCATTGCGGAACTGGATGTGCAAGGTCAGAACCTGCTCTCCCTCCGATACAGCGGTGAGCTGACGATGGAGGAGATCGGTCAGATCTACGGCATCTCCAGAATGGCGGTATCAAAGCGACTGAAAAAGCTACATGAAAAGCTGGGAAGCTCTGTCTCATGACAGGGCTTCCCGGTTTTTTTGGAAAATTTTTATTTTCCGGTTTACAAATGCGCTCTGAGTGTCCTTATAGGTAGAGGCAAATCGGCTCCGCCATCGGAGCGTGGCTGAGTTGGCCGCAGCCTTACCGCCTCACCTGAACACAAAGGAGCGTGCATGACTATGAATCCATTTGAACAAAGCAAACAGCAACTACTGCACTCTCTGACCTCCCAGGTCGAGCAGGAGGTCATTGACTACATCCGGCAGGAGATGCAGCACGACGCACCGGACAGCGTCCCAACCGAAGAAGAACTATTCGCCTTCTTCCAATCACCGGACGAACCGACTGCGCTGGATGCCTACCAGCAGATGCTGGCGACCGACAAGCTGTTGGAGTACGCAGAGATCAGTCTGCGTACCCTCTGCGACCTGATCCGCTATCAGCAGCTCAAGGAGCTTGGCATCGTCCATTCCGCAAAAGAGTTCATCCAACTCTTCCATCCCAACGAACAGGAGGATACCCCATGAATCAGTTTCCCAGCAAAAACTATTTTACAATGCCGAACGAACTCTTTTCTCTTGGGCTGGACGCAAGCGAGATCGCAGTGTATGCCTATCTTCGCTGCCTTGAAAACCGCAGCACCTATCAATGCTGGCCGAGCTACACCACGATCGGCAATGCCGTTGGCCGCGCAAAGAATACGGTCATGCGATATGTCGATGCACTCGCGGACAAAGGTCTCATCTCCACAGAGTCAACCTCTGTCCTGATGCGTTCCGGCATCAAGAAGAACGGCAGCCTGCGCTATACTCTCAGACCAATTCGTGAAGCCGTGGAGCTCTTCCATGATCGTCAGATGGCAGCAGTCGAACATGCAGCAGAACGGCAGCAGATCCAGCGCAAGCTGTCCGCAATGGATATGCTGCCCGGAGCATGAGGAAAGGACGAACGCAATGAAACACTCCACCTACACAAGCTACGACGAACTGCCGCTGATGCTCTCCGTCGCCGAGGTCGCTTCTGTGCTCGGCATCTCTCGTGCCGGTGCTTATGAGCTGGCACGAAGCAATAGCTTCCCCGCGCTCAAAATTGGCAGCCGGATCGTTGTTCCGAAGGACAAGTTCCTCGCATGGATCGACGCAAACAGCGGTTCCAAAAACGCACCGCTGTAACCAAAGAAGAATCCCTTACACCGCAGCCACAACTCACACCACAAACAAAATCACAACAGACCTATCAACATTTTTTCTCTACGACTTTCGTCGCAGCGATGACAAACCTCACAGCTCGCCGGTACAACGCAAGAACCAGCAGTGGAGTAGTGCGGTCCTGCAGGACCGCGGCGCCTCGGAACAGAGACGCGCACCATGCGCGTCTCTGTTCCGAGGGCTCTCTGTTTTTTTCAACATCCTCTCGACCCATGCAAAAATGGCAAAGTATGCCCCCTGACCTCTGCGTGCACAGAGGTTTCGGACCACGCAGCGCGCGTTGAGGGTACGGATACCACCCCCCATCTGAAACACGCCCTGTTTGCACGTGTGAGCCGCTGTGTGCGCTCCTACCGATAGGGGTAGGGTAGAGATACCCTTGAGCGATAGTGGCAACGACTTTTAGCGGTTTCCGGGAGCTGTTTTCTCTACTGTACAGTGGGTGACTTTCAGCGTACTTCGGGCAGATTGGGTGGTTATCGGAGAATTTTATCTATAGCAGGATAAAGGGCTGGCGTCTTAACCGACGCTCTGCCCAGTCACTTCTGCCCGCAGTGCGGGCAGTTGACGAGGGTTTTCAGGGAGGCGGTTGTGGCACCTTTTGAAGAAAATTTCAGAACGGCTGGCGTCTTAGTTCCCGCAAACGCAGATGTCCCAAGGATTTTGGTGGTGCCTTGTGGCCGTTTCGGAAGGAAATCGAGGAAATCACGTCTCTCAAGATCGGCAGTGCAGGGCAAGCATGTTTTGAGTCACCGCAGTCGATGAAAAGAGACCTTCAAGCGTTCAAAAATCGCACCGCTGTAACCAAAGAAGAACGCCTCCGGCAGCGCAAAAATTGCGCCGCCATAGACAAAGATAGGGCGTCCCCTTCAAATGATAACTTTTTGATAACAGTTCCTCCTTTCAGTAGCTTTGTTCCCTTGCTTACGGTATTGTTCGTTGTCGAAAGGGGCTGATACCATGCCGAAAAGACGAGCAAACGGCGAGGGGAACATCCGAAAGCGCAAGGATGGCCGATGGGAGGGGCGCTACACAGTCGGTCACGATCCCGAAACCGGAAAGGCCATCATCAAAAATGTCCTCGGCAAGACGCAGGCCGAGGTGAAGGAGAAACTGAAAAAAGCCATCGAGGAAAACGTCGGCATCGACTATGGGCGGGCCAAGACCTACACCGTGGGAAGTTGGCTGGAGGTCTGGATGGAGAACTACGCAAAAGTAAAACTCAGACCGTCCACCTTCAAAACCTCGCAAGGCTTTCTGAAAAACCACATCAAGCCGCAAATCGGCAGCGTCCCGCTGGCAGACCTGACCTCTCTGGACTTACAACGGTTCTACAAGCACCTGCTGGATGGCGGGCGGGTAGACCGCGTCGAAGCGAAAAAGAAGCCGAAAGGTCTGGCACCAAAGACCGTGCGGAACATCCACCAAATGATCGGCTCGGCATACAATCTCGCCATGGAGCAGAAACTGGTGAGCAGGAATCCAACGCAGGGCTGCGCCCTGCCGAAAGTCGAACACAAAGAGATGAAAACCCTGACCGCCGACCAACTCAGTGCTTTCTTCCAGGAGGCCAAAGACAGCGGCGTGTACGAGCTCTACTACCTCGACCTCGCCACAGGACTACGCCGTGGGGAACTGCTGGGGCTGAAGTGGACGGACGTCGACCTCGACCGTGGTGTGCTGAAAATCCAACGGGCCATCTCGCGGCAGAACGGCAAGGTAGTCGAAGCACCATTGAAAACGAAAAACGCCTATCGAACGCTGCCCCTGTCGGCAGACGCGATAGACGTTCTGATGCAACAAAGAAGAAAAACGGGCAACAGCGAATGGGTATTCCCATCGCCCACCGGAGGCCCCATGTCACCGGACAGCGTCCTGCACATGCTCCAGCGGGTGCTGAAACGGGCGGGGCTGCCCCGCATCCGCTTTCACGACCTCCGACACACCTTCGCGACGATGGCCCTACAGAACGGCGTGGACGTCAAGACCGTCAGCAGTATGCTCGGTCACTACTCCGCGGGCTTTACGCTGGACACCTACGCCCACGTCACCACTGACGCGCAGCTCAAAGCGGCGCAAACGATGGGGAACATCCTCTCCCGTGCTGTCTGACGGTTTCCGCTACTCGCTCCCGTTGGGGTCAGCGTTTGGGTCAGAAAAAAGCGACACCCTAAAAACGGAACTTATGAAAAGCAAAAGTCCTCGAAATCAGACGATTTCGAGGACTTTTGGTACGCCGTGAGGGATTCGAACCCCCGGCCTTCTGGTCCGTAGCCAGACGCTCTATCCAGCTGAGCTAACGGCGCGTGTTCTTTCAGACAGCTTGTGTATCATAGCACAGCGGCTCCGAAAATGCAAGGGGTATTTTCACATTTCCGCCTCTTTTTTGCACGGACTGGAAAAATGCTTGCAATGCGCCCGTCCGGCGCATATAATATCCTATTATTTTACTTGCATTTTCAAGAAAGGAGCGCCCCTATGAACATCTTCCATTCCGTCGCCGAATTAGCGGGAAACACCCCGCTGCTGGAGCTGTGTCGCTACGAGCGCAGGCACGGCCTGAACGCCCGCATCCTTGCCAAGCTCGAGTGCTGCAACGTGGCGGGCAGCGCCAAGGACCGCGTGGCGAAGCACATGATCGAACGCGCCGAGGCGGAGGGAAAGCTCGTTCCGGGGAGCGTCATCATTGAGCCGACGAGCGGCAACACCGGCATCGGCCTCGCCGCGATGGCCAAGGTCCACGGCTACCGCGTGATCCTCACCATGCCGGAGAGCATGAGCGTGGAGCGTCGGAATCTGCTCAAAGCCTACGGTGCGGAACTGGTGCTGACACCGGCGGCGGAGGGCATGGCGGGCGCCGTGAAGCGCGCGGAGGAGCTGGCGGCGGCAACGCCGAGGAGCTTCATCCCCGCACAGTTCGACAATCCCGCGAACCCCGAGGCGCACTATCTCACCACCGGCCCCGAGCTCTGGCGCGATACCGACGGCTGCGTCGATCTTTTCGTCGCTGGCATCGGCACGGGCGGCGCATTCTCCGGCACAGGACGCTATCTCAAGGAGAAAAATCCGGACGTGAAGCTCGTGGCGGTCGAGCCGGCGGGCTCGCCGCTGCTCTCGGGCGGCAAAGCCGGGCCGCACGGACTGATGGGCATCGGAGCGAACTTCATCCCGAAAAATATGGACATTTCGCTCATCGACGAGATCATCTGTGTCCGCGAGGAGGACGCCTACGCCGCAGGCCGCGATATGGTCGCGTGTGAGGGCGTGCTCGTCGGCATCACCGCGGGCGCTGCGCTTTGGGCGGCGACGCAGCTCGCGCTCCGGCCGGAGAACGCGGGCAAGACCATTGTCGCGCTGCTGCCGGACGGCGGCGAGCGCTATCTATCCACGCCAATGTATCAGGGGGAATGACCGATGTCCGATAAAAATGAGATCATCCGTTCCGCCGCCGCGCAGGTGGCGGAGAACTACCGCAAAAGCGATATTTTGATGTACGGCGACGCGCTGCGCCTGCCGAGCCGCACGGCGGTCATTGAGATCATCCGCGACTTTCAGAAGATCCTGTTTCCGGCCTACTACGGCGACCGCGACCTGCTGAAGCTCCCGCCGGAGCAGTACAGCGCCCTGCTCATGGGGCACGTCTACGACAAGCTGCTGCGCCAGCTTGAGCTGGTCATGCCGGAGGGGGAGGAGGGCGCGCGCCGCGCCGAGAAGGTCTGCGAGGCGATGATGGAGCGTCTGCCCCATATCCAGGAGCTGCTGCTCAAGGACCTGACCGCCAACTACAACGGCGACCCCGCGGCCTCGAGCCGGCAGGAGATCATTCTGTCCTACCCCGGGATGTTTGCCATCTTCATCTACCGCATCGCGCACGAGCTGTATCTGGAGAAGGTGCCGATGATCCCGCGCATCATGACGGAGTATGCCCACTCTCAGACGGGCATCGACATCAACCCCGGCGCGACCATCGGCGAGTATTTCTCCATCGACCATGGTACCGGTGTGGTCGTCGGCGAGACGACCGTCATCGGCGACCGCGTGCAGCTCTATCAGGGCGTGACGCTCGGCGCGATGTCGCCCGCAGGGATGCACCACAGCGCGGAAACTCCCGCCCGCCGTCACCCGAAGGTCGGCAGCGACGTGACCATCTATGCCGGCGCGACGCTGCTCGGCGGCGCGACGGAGGTCGGCGACAACGTGGTCATCGGCGGCAACGCCTTCCTGACCGAGTCGGTCGAGAGCGACACCAAGGTGAGCATCAAGAAGCCGGAGATGACTTTCCGCGTGAAGGGCGGCCGGTTCTGAAAACAGAAATGGAAAAGCCCGCATCGAAGGATGCGGGCTTTTCTAATGGGCAAAACAGAGGCGAATTCAGAAGCCTGGAGGTATTGGCGCACACATGCGAACGGGCCGGCTATTCCTCCTCAATCGGCAGGGCGACCTGCGTGACGAACTTCGCGGGGTCCTTGTGCTGCGGCGGGCCTTCCAGATAAATGCGGCGGAGCGTCCCCTTGGGCGTGAACCCATGCCGCCGCGCGTAGGCGCGGAGCTTTTTCTCCGCGGCGGGCAGATCCTCATAGGCCCCGTGGTGGTAGAGACTGAGCGCCGGCGCCGCGGGCAGCGTTACCACATGGTCGCCCTCGCTCTCCGGCGGGACAGCTACACAGAACGACACCTTGTTGGGGCGTCGGATGGACGACTCTACGAGGTACATCCGCTGTGTGATGTCCGTGCCGTAGAGCCGCATCGCCTCCAGCGCCGTGGTGTGAAGCAGCGCCGTGCGCTCCGCCAGCGTAGACGCCGGATACACGCGGCGGTAGACCGTCTGCCGCGGCAGAAGAACGCGCCTGACCTGCGGCGGCGCTGCTGCTGGCAATGCCGCTGCTGCGAGTGATGGCGGGCAGCCGGTCGTTCGGCGCGCTGCTGGCGGCAGATGCTCACCTACTGCGTGCCGCTGATCCCCACGGCTGTCTTCTGGTGGATCATGGGCGTGTCGGACCGTTATCTGGTGAAGTGGTTCGTGGGGAGCGATGCCAACGGCATCTACGCCGTTGCCTACAAGATACCGACCATCCTGACCATCCTCGCCACGGTGTTTATGGACGCCTGGCAGCTCTCCGCCATCGCCGAGTCGGGCGACCGCCGGGCGCAGGCGCGCTTTTACGCGCGCGTGTGGGACGCGTTCTTCTCCGCGGTCTGCCTCTGCGCGGGCGGTATCATCGCGTTTTCGTCGCTGCTCATCCGGCTGCTCGCGGCGGAGAGCTACTATGACGCCTGGCGCTATATCCCGATCCTCACGCTCTCGATGATCGCGGCGGCGTTTTCCAACTTCATGGGCAGCGTCTACGTCGTGACAAAGAAGAGCACGGCATCGCTCTGGACCTCGCTCGCTGGCGCGGCGGCAAACATCGCACTCGATCTGCTCCCCATTCCGCGCATCGGCGTGCAGGGCGCGGCGGCTGCCATGTTCCTCGGCTGCCTGCTCGTATTCCTGATGCGCACGGTCAGCGCGAGAAGGCTGCTGCCGTTCCGCCTTGCGGGCGGGAAGCTCGCGCTTGGTGCGCTCGTGCCGCTCGTCCAGACGGCAGCGATGCTGCTCCGCCCTGCGCGGCTGACTCGCCGCGCAGGGCGTGAGCCTGATCGTTCTCTTTATCCTTGCGCTGCGCCCGATGCTCGCCGCCGCGCAGACGGTGTTTCAAAGAAAGTAGGTGGTTTCCATGATCTTAACGGCATTCCACGGCTTCTGCATGGCGCTGGCGGACAGCGTCCCCGGCGTCTCCGGCGGGACGCTCGCCTCCATCCCGCTCATCGCCGCGGCGGAGCGCACAGCGCTGAAAAGGCTCCGCGGCGCGCTGTTCGCCCTGCTCGGCATGGCGGTGGTCGTAGGTCTCACACTGCTGCGCGGCTCGTCCGCGCTGGGAAGCGTCAGTTTCGCGTCGCTCTCGCCGCCCTCGCTGCTTTATATCTTCCTCTCCGGCGCGGTCGCCATCACGGCGATGGTGCTGCCGGGCATCTTGGGCTCGTCCATTCTGCTCATCGCGGGCGTGTATCTGCCCGCCATTCAGGCTGTCCGCAGCTTCCTGCACATGGAGCTTTCCGTGCTGCCGGGGCTCTTCACGCTGGGCTTCGGCGTGCTCGCGGGCGTGGCACTGTCCATTCACGCCATCCGCACCGCGCTGCACAAATACCGCAGCGAGATGGTTTGGCTCATTTTAGGGCTGATGCTCGGTTCACTCTACGCCATCGTGTATGGAGCGGTCAACCTGACCGTACCGCTTCCGCCGATGAGCCTTGTGACCTTTGACGCGCCCGCGCCCCTGCTGGCTGGACAGCAGCGTGCGGCTGCTCATCGCTGACCCCACAGACTATTCGTTCCCATCGGGTCATACCCTGTCCTCGGTCATCGGCGCGACGATTTTGACGAAAACGGACCGCCGCTTCGGCTATGCGGCCATCCCGCTCGCGGTGCTTATCGCCTTTTCGCGGCTGTATCTCTATGTCCATTTTCCCAGCGATGTGCCTGCCGCGGCGGTGCTGGGTGTTATGATCGGCGAGCTGGCCTTTTATGCTGACCGAAGGTGGACGGAGCGCAGAGGGACATAAGGCGTTTCCTGCCATCTCATTCTTTGAAATAAATCCTCAAAAAGACACACAAGCCGGAGGCTCCCATAACGAGGGAGCTTCCGGCTTGCGCGTTCAATTCAGATGCTCCAGCGCCGCCGCGACGGATACTTGCAGACTTGTTTCGATCTCCAGCATCGAAACGGGCTGCTCCAAAAGCTCCGCTGTGGAAACGGGAAAGCGGCCGCCTTCGCGGCTGCGCAGCAGATAGATCAGCCCAAGGGTCATCGCGCTGCGCTTCGCCTCGATGATCGCGGCCTCCTCCTCATAGCCGCCCGTTTCGCGCAGGGCGCGCACCAATCCGCGGCGCATTTCAGCGAGATAGGTGGGCTGATAAAAGCCGCCGAACACCGTGAAGTCGCGGAGGAAGTGCGCCTCCAGAAAGCAGAGGAACAGGCCCGGCAGCAGCGACCCGTCTCGCAGCCTCTCCGTCAGCGCCCGCGGCGTGAGAGGGACGGTTATAGCCTCTCCCAGCGAGTTTTGACCCGCCAGCGCCGCCGCGCCCGCGCTCTCGCGCAGCCGCAGAGGAAACAGCGCCGCGCGGCGGTCGAGTCCCCAGAAAAAGTGCGTGCCGCTGGTGTCTCCCGTCCAGCAGCCGGAAACGCCGTCCAGCTCCCGCAGAAGCGATGCGCGCAGCTCCTGCCGGAACAGCATTTGGCAGGTGAGCGCGGCTTCCGTCCGAAGATCCCTTTCCAGCAGGCGGGCGGTGAGCGTCTCCATCGGCATCCAAAGGTACTGCGGCGCGCGGTCGGTGAAGTACCGCTGTGAGAGCATGGCGTTGATGACCGTGGTCTGCTCCCGCAGAGTGCCGCAGCGCTGCACACGGTCAGAGAGCAGGACCTCGCGGCAGAAGCGCTCCAGCGCGTCGGCTGTGCGAAGCGAGCAGGAACCGCGCCGCGTCTCCTGCCGCAGGCGGTTCAGCGCATTGTCTACCATGTCCGGAGAGATGCCCTCCACGGCGGCCACACAGGCGTGGCGCAGCTTGAACGGATAAAACGGCAGCCGCAGGCAGCCTTCCGGCGCGGTGCAGTCGTAGACCAGCATACCCCTCGGGTAGACATTGTTGTCCAGCCTCGGGTTGGCACAGGACAGAAACGGAACGACCGCCCCGGTCTCGCCCTGCGTCCGCAGCCACCGGTCGCAGAGGATCGTGTCCTGCACGGTCATGTACTCGAACGCGGGATGATGGTGGTTGGCGGTGGACAGGCAGCGGCGGCGCCGGAGAACGTCCGCGCATTCCCCAGCGGTCTCCACGCCGAAAAAGGGCGTGAAGTAGTCCCGCACCTCTGTCAGCAGGTCCTCCGAGGGCAGAATGTCCGGCAGCGGCCGGTGGTGGAGCTGCCCGAGATAGGCGAGCAGCGTGTCGCCGCCATGCCGCCGCAGCAGCTCCGCGGCTGCCGGATAATTTTCAGCAAGTGCCGTCATTTGCTCCGTCATTCTCTGCCGCCTCCAGTCGGATCGAAAGCACCGTGTTGTTCATGTTCATGATGCGCGTATAGGTCTTCTGATCGGTGAGCCGCTCGAGCAGACGGATGTTGTTCATTTGAAGGATATCCTCATCGTCCACGAACGCCAGCGGGTCGAAGGGCGCGCCGTCGTCGCGGATACGGACGATCAGGCTGCCCTCCTCCAGAAGAAGGCAAATGTCGATCATGCTCACATGCTCGTTGTGGTTGATAATGTTGAGGGCGGCCTCCTCAAAGGCGATGGCCAGCAGGACGCCTTTGTTGCGGGGGATGCCGTTCTGTTGGCAGAACAAGTCAATCTCCCGGTGGATGTCCGCGACGTTTTCCGGTTTTCCCGTGATGGAAAAGCTGTGGCAGCTCCGGTCCGCCTGATCCTCCAGCCCGAGGAGGGCGACGTTCCCACAGGTCCGCTTTTCCCGGAGCAGCGTGACCGCGGGGGACAGCAGCTCCACCAGCAGGCACCAGACGGCCACGGCGGGGACGCTGCGCCAATGGAGCCGCGAAATGGCCGCCACGCAGAGCAGCAGAAGCAGTATTTTGAGCACCACGTTCTGCAGCGTCAGCAAAAGCACGGACAGGCGCTGCCGCTGAACGCTGGGATAGAGCCTGGCGAGCAGGTCGTTGAGCCAGAGGAAGGGCAGACTGAGCAGCATGATGCGGAGCGAGAGCACGGTGTCCGGCTCTGCGGCGATGCCGTAGGAGTTGAGAAACGGCGCGGAGAAGCAGAACAGTCCCGCCATGAGCGCCGCGACGAGCGCATAGGTGTACTTGGACAAAAGGGAGAGCATCTTCCGCAGCCCGTAAAAGTCGCGTTCGCCGTAGAGCATACTGCCCAGCGTGGAGATCGTCTGCAGCGCGCCGCCCGCCAGAATGCGCAGGATGAAGCGAAGCTGGCTGTACACCGCGTAGAGCGCCACGCCGATGTTGCCCACGAAGTACATCAGAAGCAGGTTCACCGTCAGGCCGGAGAAGATGCGTGAGGCCTTGTCTGTGGCAAAGGAGGAGCAGGACGAGGCCAGCTCCCGCCCGGTCTCGCGCAGGTCGTCGGCGCGCAGGACAAAGCGGAAGGTGCGTTTTTTGGACAGAAGGTAGGGAAGCACCACCAGAATGCCCGCCGCGTTGCCGAGCAGGGAAGCCGCGGCCGCGCCGGCGACGCCCATGCGCAGATACTTCATAAAGACAACGTCCAGCACGATGTTCACTCCGTTGGCGGCAACGACCGAGCCCATGGCCAGCTTGGAGCGATCGTCCAGAATGGCGAAGCTGGAGAGAACGAGATTGACGCCGACAAAGGGCGACGAGAGCAGGGTGAAGAAGGCGTAGCGCGCCACATCGTTCGCGATCGCGCCGTTGTTGGACAGGACGCCGCTGAAAAAGCCGCAGAACGGCAGCAGGCACCAGCAGAGAAGCCCGCCCGCGAGCGTCAGAAGAAGGGACAGGGTGAAGACCCCGTTGGCCTGACGGAGCCTTCGCTTGCCCAGCAGAATGCCCGCGGCGACCGGGCCGCCGGAGGAGAGGACGAAGCCGAATAGCTCCGCCACATCCACAAAGCTGTCGCAAAGGCCCGCGGCAGCGACGGCATCAGCGCCCAAAAGGGCGCCGATGAGCATAAAGTCCACAACGGAGACCAGATAGGCGGAGGCCGTCACCACCGTGCCGACGCCGAAAAACTCCCGCGTCTTGCTGCGTATGATGGACTCGTTCCGCAAGTATTCATATCCCATTTTGCTTTCCGCCTTTCGCGCTTCGGAACGGCCGCGCACCGGTGCGCGGACCTATTCCGGATCTCTGAGACATTCGGTATCCAGCATTCCCAGCTGGCCGGCGACGGTCGTGACCTCGACCTGCAGGCAGGTCAGGTTGGATGCCGTCGCGATAAAGTCGATCATGGAATTGATCGCGACAGCCAGAGCGAGGGCCTCGCCGGGGATGCCGAGCTGGGTGAACATGACCGTGTAGCAGGTCAGCGCGCCGCCGGGGATGGGCGGCATCGCCAGCGACAAAAGCCCAGTCACAACGATCATCGTGAGGAGCCACGCGGGCGTGATGGCCGTGCCGAAATTTTCCGCCATGCACAGGCAGGTCGCCACAAAAGCGACCGCAACGCTGGGCATATAGAGGACCTGTTCCAGGGGCACGGCGAAATGCGCGAGCATCGGCGGGATACCCAGCTTCTTCTCGCAGGTCTCTAAATTGGTGGCGAACGCCGCGGAGGACGACGCCGTGGTGAGACCGATGAGGAAGGTCGGCAGCAGCTTTTGCACAAGCAGCCGGAAACTCACCCGGCGCCGCGCGGCAAGGATGCCGATGAATACGAGACACATCAGCGGGCAAAGTGCATAGGTGATGACGATGGCCTTGAGGATGCCCGAGAGCTCGGAGCCGAAGTCGGAGCCCAGCAGAGCGAACAGACTGAAAAATACGAAAAGCGGGATCAGGTCGCCGATGGCCTCCATGAGGAACTGGACCACCTCGTTCGTCTGCTCAATGAACGTGCGGACGGCGGCGGCACGGTCGCCCAGGATCAGCAGGGCGATGCCGACGGCGGCGCCCAAAAAGATGATCTGCAGCGTGTTACCGTTCAGGAACGGAGAGATGATATCCGAGGGAACGATAAACGCGGAGGTCCTCCGCGATCCGCTCGCGGTCTCCGGCGTCGTCGTCGCAAATGGCTATTTTCAGCATCGTCCCGCCTCCTTCGCCGTGTTTTCTGTATTATATACCACAGCCTGCTGCTTCGCAAGCAGTCGGCTCCGCCGGATCCGGCCGCTTTGCGGCTTTCCGGGCGGCGCCCTGTGTGAGGTCCATTGTATCAGCCGGAAGAACAATGCGCAAGCGAAACGCTTGCGCATTGTTGGCATTGTCGGTCATCCGTGGGTCGAGCCGCAGAAGGTCCTTGCGGAAATTAAAATCGAATAGGGCTCAACGATAAAGCCGGAGTGATCGGGAGCGACGGAAAGGCCGCGGCGTAAGCTATACCGTCGCCCGCGTACCGGCACGCGGACAGACGCCCGGCGCGAGAAAATCACCGCGCCGTCCAATGGTATGCGATCCGGGGCGAGCCGTCCCTGACATGGATGATCCCGCACTTCTTAAAGCCGCTCTTCTCGATCAGCCGCTGCATCGTCGTATTGTTGGCGTGGGTATCGACGCGGACATTGGGGGAAAGAAGCTTGCAATGCTCGGCGGCGCATTGGAACAGCCCGTGGACCCGCCCGTCGCCGGCCAGCCGATGGATCGTGACGTAGGGCTCGTCGTTCAACCATTCGCCCTCCTCGATGTGTGCGTAGGTTGGCTCCGCGCCATCAAACAGGGCAAATACCCCGTGTATGCCGGTCTCATCGTATATCACCTTGCAGACCTTTTTTGAATGTCGGACCGGATCAGGTCCGCGCTCGGATAAAAGTGTCCCCATTGGGTGGGATTTCCCGACCGGATCATGTAGTCCTGCGCGTATTCGTATATTCTCCGAATCTCTCCGAGATCAGCTTCTGTCGCATTTCGCAGGCTGAGCATATGGTTTCCTCCGCTTTCCTTTGTTTATGGCTTTCTCCGCGTCAGCCCAGCTTATCGCCGTTTTGGACCTTCTTGTCCGGTGTGACCAGCACGACGCCGCCCTCGCTGTATGTGCCGAGGACAAGGACCTCCGACACGAATATCCAGCTTCATGAAATCATCAAATGCTGCCATGCTGAGTACATCCTTTCCTTGCACGATTCCTTGCGCTCAGCATACCACAGCTCCGGACGGTTGGCAATGGGGCGCGGCGGCCTTTTTGAAAAGAATATTCATCCGCGTGAAAGACCTAACCTTTGGTTAATGGTTTTCCGTTTTCATCCACCGTACAATGAAGGTACGGTGGAGTTTTTTATCCCCCGATACGCTGAAAAAAGGAGGACGCACGCTTGAAGCGGAGATACCTGTCAGCCGTTGAACCGCTGCCGGACCACATTCTGCAGGTCGATTTCGTATCCGGCAGCCGCCTGCTTCTGGATATGAAGCCGTATCTCGACAAGACCCGCTTCCGCTCCCTTTCCGACCCGCGGGTATGGAGCAGCGCCGTGACCAACGGCATCTTCGTCCGCTTCGGAAACGTGGAGCTGAGCCACGACGAGCTCCTTTCCATGGCGGAGCAGGAGCATTGAAGCAAACGATCTGGATCAAAAAAGGAGAGAAAAACGATGAAGAATCGAAAAAGCTATTATTCCCTGCTGCTGGCGCTGGTGCTGTGCCTGTGCCTGACCGCCTGCGGCGGCAGCGACGATACCATCGACGACGGCGGCGAGGACTACAGCGGCAATGAGGTCAACACCCCGGATTCCTTTGAGGGGATGGTCAAGGACTCCGAGCTGGCGACGAACTATGCCATGTACTGGGGCACCTGGGTCGACGCGGACAACAACAGCGAGCTGATCGTGGCGATGGCCGACAGCGGAGATGAGGTCCGCTTTGATCTGTATCAGGACGGGAGCATAGAGGCAAGCGGCTTTGTCCAGTTCTCGCAGGAGTACAGCGGTGATTATTTCTACAACGAGTTCGACGGCTGGGCCCACCACTGCTGGCTGGCCGACGACGGCACGCTGCAGATCGAAGGCTTCGGCGGCTTTGAGAAGGACGCCTCCGCCAGCGACATGGACGCGTCGGATACAGGCGATGCCGACGCCGACGTTTCCGCGCTGGCGGGTATGTGGTATATGGACGGCGACGTGAATGCCGCGAGCTGGATCGAGCTCGACGGCTCCGGCATCTGGACGCTGTATGAGCGCTCGGCGGAAGGCGACTGGAGCGAGGTCGACTATGGGACGCTCCGCGCGAACGGAGACAACCAATACGAGGCGGTATCCGACGCGTATGAGGACGTGAGCTACGACCTCTATCTGGCGGACGATAACGCGATGTACTGGGGCGGCGAAAACGACTACTACCAGAGAACATAAGCAGCGGGGAGGGAAGCGGCGATGAAGACGCGGAAAAAATACCGGTCCCTTCTGCTCGCGGCGCTGCTCTGCCTGAGCCTGGCGGCCTGCGGCAATCAGGACGGCGACAAAGCGGGCGGCGACTGGCGCACCACCGGCGTGGTCGATGCCTACGGCACGATCGCGCGGGACGGGGAGGAGATCGATGTGTGCGCCTGCCTCGGCCCCAAAGCGCTGTATTTCTATTACAACAATGAAAAGCACGAGCTGTTTGACACCGCCGTGCTTCCGACTGACGAGCTTGGCGATGAGGACTGGCAGTTCGGCGAGATGTCCCTCAGCGACTTCAGCGGAGACTACAACAGCGACCTGCGGCTCACGCTCTTTCACGAGGATATGAGCGAATCCTACATCGTGTGGGAGTGGGAAAAGGGCGCCGGCTATCTCTACCGGCCGTCCGACTCCTATTTCCGCGAGAGCCGCGTGGTCGATGAGCCGCCGGCGGATGACATTCTGACGGAGCAGACGTGAAAGGAAGGCAGCCATGAAAACGAAAAAAGATAAATTCGAGCCGGTCGGCGCGGAGTGCATGACGGACGCGGAGCTGTCGAAGCAGTTGGGAAGCTATCAGAGGACGGAGAGCATCGGCATGTTGCTGGGCGTCTTACTGGTGATCGCCGGGTGCATCATGATGTTTGTATATCGCAACATCGCTGTGATCTGCATTCTGGTCTTTGCCGGCGTAGCGCTTTTTCTGCTGGTGGCAAAGCCCGCCCAAACGAAGAAAAAAGCCCTGATGCAGCAGCAGCTGGGCGGCTTCTTCCACACGGAGCTGACAAAAGCCTTCGGCCCGGAGCCGGAGCCGGCCACGCTGCCCATCGACCGGGCGTACCTGAAGGCGGTGAAGCTGTCGGCGGTCGACTTTACAGAGTGTACCGTGACGGACTTCCACGAGGGCGAGCACAAGGGGCTGCGGTTCTCCGCGGCCAACGTGGAGCTGCGGCGCACCGTGGAGGAAAAGTCCGGCCCCGACAACGACAACTGGATGACCCGGACCGAGACGCTGTTCCGCGGCATCGTGGTCCGCTGCAAGGACATCTGCGATCCGGCGCTGGACATCGCCCTGAACGACCTGTTTCAAGAACGGAAGAAGGACGACATCACCGACCCCGCTGCCTTCCGGAAGTACTTTGCCGCTCACACGGCGGATGGCCGGGAAGTAAACGATTTGGTCACGCCGCAGCTTCGTGACCTGGTACAGAAGCTGGAGGCATCCTCCGGCAGCGCCAAGCTGTGCGGCCTTATTCTCCGTGACGGCGATCTGACGCTGGCCCTGAACACCCGGTATGTGTTTGCGGGCGTTCCGGAGGAGCTGGATCTGCGGGACATCGACGGTATCCGCAAGTGGTTTACTGCCTCGCTGACCGGTATGGGCAATCTGCTGGATCTGATAACGGAAAGCCCTGCCCTGACGGGCGCGGCGGAATAAGGAGGACGATATGCCTCTTTGGTTAGCCGTTTTGATGCTTTTGCTGGCGCTGGGCGGCATCGCGCTGAGCCGCAGATATCTGCGGCATGACCGCTCGGCACAGGCTTTGTGCATCGTGGTGTGCGCGCTGGTCGCGCTAGCCTGCGCGGTTTATATCGGTCTGACCGTCCTGCTCGTGGCGGCGGTGCAGGACCGCCCGCCCGCGCTCTGAAGGCGGAATAAGGCATAAGAGGACGCGCCATTCTCGACGGAAAAGCCGCCGGTTCGTTTATCGAACCGGCGGCTTTATCGTATTGCTTTGGGCAGCGCACGGTAGTATTTTTCCATTTCGCTGTACCGGAAGGCGATCAGACAGCCCGGCGGCGCGCCACGGGGAGAGCAGCACGAAGCGGCGGTCCGCTCCGGAGCGGATCAGCTCGCACAGGGCGTTCCAGTCGTTCTCGTCCTGCATATTCTGCAGGTCATCAAGCAGCAGAACGCGCCACCTGCCGTCGACAGGCGGGAGCGCGAAGCCCTCGCCACCGGCGGACAGGTGCAAAACATCCTGCCCGCGCAGCAGAGCCTCGGCGAGCGCGGTCTTACCGAAGCCGCAGGGGCGCTGAAAAAGAGAATGCGCCCTCCGGCCATGAAGTGTTCAAAGCGTTCCGCGATGGCGGATTTAATGATGATCTCCGGCTCGTTTCATCCTCCGTAAAGCATAATGGCATGGTTATATCTCGTATAGCTCCATTATACACGCTCAAACGGAAATGTAAATCATACCAAAGTATGAGAAAACGGACGAAACGGCGGAGATCCGTTCACTTTTTCCTTACGGGATAGCAGACCTCGGTGACGAACTCGCTCGGTGTCGGGATACCGGCCCTTGACGGCCTTCTGCGCTTCGGCAATTTTTGCGCAAAAGAAATGAGACAGCCGAGGCTGTCTCATTTCGGGCGTTCGTTACTTTTTGCGGGAGAGCGGCGCGATGTGGCGCTCAACCTTCTCCGCGTGCTCAAGCGGCTTGATGAAGCGCTGACCGAGCGGATGGCGCGTGTTGCGCAGCTTGATGAACTTCTCCGCCACCTGCGGGAAGAGGGCGAGGGAGAGCACGTCCTCCTCGCTGCGGGCGAGGCCCTTGTACTGCTCGCGGTACTTCGGCAGCTCCGGCTCAATGAGGTCGGCGGGACGGCAGGTGATGACGTCCTCGGGCTTGATGCCGGCCTTGGCGCGGACCTCCTCGTTGACCGTGCCGGGCAGCTTGCCGTACTCGCCGCGCAGCATGGCGCGGGATTCCTTCGGGAAGTTCTTGTAGCGCTCGCCGAAGATAATGTTCATCACGGCCTGCGTGCCGACGATCTGGCTCGACGGCGTGACCAGCGGGGGATAGCCGAAGTCCTCACGCACGCGGGGGATCTCGGCGAGCACATCGTAATACTTATCCTCCTTGCCTGCCTGCTTGAGCTGGGAAATGAGGTTGGAGAGCATACCGCCGGGCACCTGATAGAGCAGGGTGTTGGTGTCGACGTTGAGCACCTTGGGATCGAGCGCGCCGCTTGCCTTGAGGCGCTCGGCGACCTTACGGAAGTGGACGGCGGCCTCGCTCATCTTGCCGAGGTCCAGACCCGTGTCGCGCACGGTACCCTTGAGCGTAGCGACGAGGGATTCCGTCGCGGGCTGGGAGGTGCCGTTGGCGAGCGGGGAGAGCGCGGTATCCACGATGTCCACGCCGGCCATCGCCGCCATGAGATAGACCATGTCGCCCGTGCCGCTGGTGTTGTGGGTGTGCAGGTGGATGGGAATGCTGACGGTCTCCTTCAGGCGCTTGACGAGGGAGTAGGCGTCCATCGGCAGCAGGAGGTTCGCCATGTCCTTGATGCACAGGGCGTCCGCGCCCATCTCCTCCAGCTCGCGACCGAGCTTGACAAAATAGTCCTCGTTGTGGATGGGGGAAATGGTATAGGAAAGAGTCGCCTCGACCTGTCCACCGTATTTCTTGGTGGACTTGATGGCCTGCTCCAGATTGCGCACGTCGTTGAGCGCGTCGAAAATGCGGATGATGTCGATTCCGTTTTCAATGCTCTTGGCGCAGAACTCGTCCACCACGTCGTCGGCATAGTGCTTGTAGCCGAGAATGTTCTGACCGCGGAAGAGCATCTGCAGCTTCGTGTGGGGCAGGTGCGCGCGCAGCTGCCGCAGGCGCTCCCATGGGTCCTCGTTCAGGAAGCGCAGGCAGCTGTCGAAGGTCGCGCCGCCCCAGCACTCGAGGGAATAGTAGCCGATGGAGTCGAGCACCTCGCAGGCGGGGAGCATATCCTCCAGCGTCATGCGCGTGGCCGCCTGCGACTGATGCGCGTCACGCAGGATGGTATCGGTGATCAGAAGCGGCTTATTCGATAAAAATTCCATAAGAACAGGAGGTCCTTTCCTAAAATTACCTTTAGTTTAGCATACTGCTGCAGATTTAGCAAGAGGGTATTTGACGGATTTCCGTCATTTAACGGCAAGAAAATGACGGAGAAGTTGCGAAAAACAGCAAAGCGGTAAAAGTGCTGTAAAAGAGGCGTGGCCGGCCTTGACTTTTTCCCTTGCCTTGTGCTATACTGTGCAGACTTTGAGGGAGTAGATGGCGCGAGAGCGTGGCAAGTCAACAGACTGGCCGAAAGGCCTGGCTTGTCTTAAACACCGAGACTCAAGTATGGTTTTGCCGTACCTGCGTCTTGTTTTCGGGTGCGGCGACGTACCTGATTTTTTTATGTGCGGAGGACAATCCATGGGATTTTTTGAACTGTTCCTGATCGGCATCGGTCTTTCGATGGACGCTTTTGCCGTGGCCATCTGCAAGGGCCTCGGCATGGAGAGGATCAACAAGCGTGACACGCTGCTGCTGGCGTTGTTCTTCGGCGGCTTTCAGGCGCTCATGCCGCTCACGGGCTATCTGCTCGGCAGCCGGTTCGCGAGCTACATCGAACGCTGGGATCATTGGATTGCCTTTGTGCTGCTTGCCTTCATCGGCGGCAATATGATCCGCGAGAGCCGCGAGCAGGAGGAAGAGGAGATCGAGCACGGCGGGAGCATCCGCTATCGCGAGCTCTTCACGCTGGCGGTCGCCACGAGCATCGACGCGCTGGCCGTCGGCGTCTCGTTCGCCTTCCTCGGCGTGCGCATCGCGCCCGCCGTCACGCTCATCGGCTGCACGACCTTTGTGCTCACGCTCGTGGGCGTTTGGGTCGGCAATCTCTTCGGCTCGCGCTACAAGAGCCGCGCAGAGCTGACCGGCGGTATCATTCTCATCCTCATCGGCGTGAAGATTTTGCTTGAGCATCTGGGCGTTTTAGGATAAGATCACCGTATATTGATAAAAAAGGGGACTGCGCTCACGCGCAGTCCCCTTTGTGTAGCTTGTGTCGATGCTCAGCAGCCGCAGCCGTTGTTGCAGCCGCAGCCATTGTTGCAGCCGCAGCCGTTGCCGCACCCGCCGCCGCAGCCGCAGCAGCAGATCAGGAGCAGAATGATAATGATGATCCAGCAGCACCCGCCGCCGCCAAAACCGTTATTGCACATAAAAGCAACCTCCCATGAAGATAGAGCCGCCGCCGTGGCGGTCTCAATCCATAGTATGCGCCTCGTGCAAAAGAGTGTCAGGCGATCCGCGCGGTTTTGACGAGTGCCTGCGCGGCACGGTAGTCTGCATCGGTGAACACGCCCGCGTCGATGAGCTTCCGGCTCAGCGCAGCGCCGCCGCTTGTGCGGACGGAGAGCGCGTAGTAGGAGAGGTAAGCGACGTCCGCGCGCAGGAAGTCGGAGGACTGGAGCGCCGTGCGCTCGCCGGCAGTCAGGACGCCTGCGGTCACGGCGCGGTCGAGCGCATCGGAAATATTGGTGGTGGCGGTGGAGCTGTAGCCGAGCGCGCGGAGCATGAACTCCACATACATGGCGGCGGAGGCCGTCTGCTGCGTGCCGAAGTAGGAATGGCCGAGACTGTCCGTTCCCACGCCGTTGCTGTAGCCCCTTTCGTAGGCGTAGGCGACGTAGGGGGCGCACCAATCCGGCACGTCGATGAAGGGCTGGGAGGCCGTACAGGCCAGCGCGGCCTTTTCCTCACCGAGCATACGGATGAGCATGATGAGAGCCTCGGCGCGGGTGGGAGTCTTTTCCAGCTCATAGCCGCTGCCGATGCCGCTGCCCGTGCCGCGGAAGAGGGAGAGCGACTGGAGCGCCTCGGCCATCGCGTTGCGGTCCGGCTTGCCGGAAGGGGCGAAGTGATAGCTGCCGCAGTAGCTGAGCACGGCGGTCTTGGACGTGCAGGTGAACAGCGCCGTGGTGTCCTCGGCGACGAGGCAGCGGTGGTTGATGGGAATGGTGCTGCCGCTCGTAAGCTCCGTGCCGTCGGTCACGTCCACGACCGTGCCGGCGGAAAAGGAAACGGTCAGCTCACCGGCAAGAGGGATGACCTGCAAGCCCGTGACGCCGGAGAGGATGTCGTCCTGCTTGACGCGCGCTTCGGTAAAGACGGCGGCGTAGTCGGAGCCGACAGCGGCCTCCGCCGCCGCGACCGCGGCGTTCCAGCGGGCCTTGGCATCGTCGAGCGCGCCGGCATCCGCCTTGGTAACGGCCTCGTCGATCCTTTCCTCCGCCTGTCGGCGGAACGTGCCGTTCAGAAAGTCCAGTGAGACGAGAGGATCGCTCGCGTCGCCGCCCGCGGCGACGGCGTAGCCGACAAACACGAGCGCGGTCAGGACGAGAGCGAGAAGGAAGGTGCGTTTTTTCATTTCGGCTCCTTTACTCCGGGGGAAAAATGCTTGGTGATGCGGTAGCTGAGCGTGAGCAGACTGTCGGCAAAGTGGACGTTTTCAAAGAAAACGTTGCCGCTGAGCTCGACGTTGGTGAAGTTCCAGATGCCCTGTACACCGAGGGCGATGAGGCGGTCGGCGACCTCCTGTGCGACGCATTTGGGCACCGTCAGCACCGCGACGGAGGGGTGATTGGCGGTGCAGTAGGCGTCCAGCTCGTCCATCCCGCGAATGGTGACGCCGTTCACCGTGGTGCCGATGACAGCGGGGGAGACGTCGAAGGCGGTGTCGAAGAGGAAGCCGCCCTGGTCGAAGTCAAAGTTCTGCAGCAGCGCGTGACCGAGGTGGCCCGCGCCGACGACGATGAGGCGGCGCTTGTCATCCACGCCGAGGATGTGGCCGATCTCGGCGCGCAGCTCCATGATGTTGTAGCCGTAGCCCTGCTGGCCGAACTCGCCGAAGCAGCTCAGATCCTGCCGGATCTGCGAGGCGGTCACGCCCATACGCTTGCCGAGCGAGCCGGAGGAGATGCGCACGATGCCCTTGGCGTGCAGCTCGTCGAGGTAACGGTAGTAGCGGGGAAGACGCCGGATCACGGCGTCGGAGATCTTCTCTTTTTTCATGCTCTGTCTCTTTTTTCAAATTAATAGATTGTCTCTATTGTAGAGGATGAAGGAAAAGTTGTCAATTTTTTTAACGATCTTTTTTCTGCCAAATTTTGCTTTACAGTTTCGTGGAAGTTTGCTATACTATGGAGCGTTGAAGGAAATATGTGCCCGTAGCTCAGTTGGATAGAGCGTTGGACTCCGACATTTCAGGCATCTCCAGTTGAGATATGGCGCAAAGCCTTGCCGCACCTGCGTTTGCGGGAACGGCAGAGGAAAAATGCGTGGTCGTTGACTACTATTTGACGACTATCGCAGAAACCCACAACCAAATATGCGCCCGTAGCTCAGTTGGATAGAGTGACAGACTCCGACTCTGTAGGCCGCTGGTTCGAATCCAGTCGGGCGTACCAAATCCCTAAAAGCTGTATAGCTTTTGGGGATTTTTATTAGCAACAGATGGAGGCGGTACCTGACTTGCGCGTTTAAGTGATTGAATAGCGGTATTATGCGCTTTGCCTGTTCATCAAGAGAAACGAATAATGGTTGCTGATAGATTAAAATAATGGTATACTTTAACAATCATGTAGTATAGCTAAGCGCTTACGAATCATTCAATGAAGAATTGTGGTGATCAGCTATGTTTGATTTTGGAAACGCAAATGACGGGCAGCGAAAAGCAATAGCGGCTGCAGACGGTCCTGTCCTCATAACGGCAGGTCCCGGAACCGGCAAAACATATACGCTCGTGCAGCGTGCAATCTACCTCATAGAGGAATGCAATGTAAGGCCGGAGAGCATCTTCATTGCCACATTTACGGAAAAGGCTGCGAAGGAACTGGTAACACGTATTACAAACGAGCTTGCAAATCGAAACATCACGGCAAACATCAACGAAATGTATATCGGTACGTTCCACTCGCTCTGCCTTCGTATGCTGAAAGAGCATTTGGAATATACACGGCTTCGCCGAAACTACCGCTTGATGGATTCGTTTGACCAGCAGTATATGGTATTTCAGAATATCCATCGTTTCAGAAGTATTCCGGAGATTGAAATCGTCCTTCCGAACGGTGGCGCATGGAAGCAAGCCGAAACGATCTGTAACTTTGTAAACAACCTTTCCGAAGAATTGGTTTCGCCGGAGGAGCTGATGTCTGACCATGACCCATCGATTGCATCACTCGGTCGGATGCTTCAGGAATATCGCACAATTCTTACGGAAGCGAATCTGATGGATTTCTCCTCCATCCAGATAGAGGCATATCGGCTTCTCTGCGATAACGAGGGCATTCTGAATGAGCTTCGCTCTGCGATCACGCATATCATGGTCGATGAATACCAGGACACGAACTATATTCAGGAGCAACTCGTGTTTCTCCTCGCCGGGGAAAGAAAGAATATCTGCGTGGTCGGAGACGATGACCAGGGCCTGTACCGTTTCCGCGGTGCAACCATCCGAAACATCCTGGAATTTCCGCAGAAGTTTGCCAATGGCGAATGCCGTATTATCCCGCTGGTCATCAACTATCGTTCCAACAGCGACATCGTTGATTTTTATAACCGATGGATGGATACCACGGATGGTGCAAAGTTCAAGTTTCGCTGGGAAAATTTCAGATATGAAAAACGCATTGAACCTCATGAAAAATCCGCACTTCACAGCCCTGCGGTCGTGAAATTAGCCGGTGTGAATGACGAGGATGAATGGCATGAGAAGATCCTGCAGTTTATCAACAACCTGAAAACATCCGGCAAGCTGATGGACTATAATCAGATAGCGTTTCTCTTCAACTCAGTCAAACATCCGAGGGTGACTGCTCTTGCTCGTTTTCTTGAGGAGAACCATATCAATGTTTACTCACCGCGTTCGGATATGTTTTTCCAGCGTGACGAAATACGACTGGCGCTCGGCTGCCTTATGCTGATGTTCCCGTTTTATGTGCAGGGGTTGGAAAACGGGGAGTATACCTTTTTACAGCCTGAGCACCTGACTTATTATCGGAACTGTATCATGCTGGCGAATGAGTATCTGATGCAGCCGGAGCACACCGACCTGCTGAAATGGATACGCCGCCGAGGAAAAGACCATGTAAGCCTGACCGACGCAACGGACTACGCCTACTGTGGGCTCATGTATCAGATGTTTGAGTTTCAGCCTTTTGCCGGTATTCTGGATACAGATATGGATGTCGGCGTTGTCGATATCCGACCAGCTCGAAATCTGGCAAAGCTGACGCAGATCATCGGAAAATTTGAATACCTCCACCGGGTGGATGTCTTATCGGCCGACAAGTATCGCGGGAAACGTGGCATTGATGCCAATACGGAACTGCTCTTTAATCTGTATCTCCGCCTGCTCTATGACGGCGGTATCACGGAGTATGAGGATGATTCCGAGTATGCGCCGAGCGGCTGCGTCTCATTCCTTACGATCCACCAGTCCAAAGGGATGGAGTTCCCGATTGTTTTTGTGGATTCTCTGACAAATGTGCCGAGAAAAACCACAAACGACCTTATGATGACGATAGAGGATCGCTACTTCAAGCGCCCGGCATTTGAACCGTATGAGGTCACAAAATTCTTTGATTTCTGGCGTCTGTACTACACGGCTTTCTCCCGTGCGCAGGATCTGTTGATACTGACCTGCAATGAGGACAAGCGGACACCCAGCGCTTACTTCAAAGAGGTTTATGACGAGCTTCAGTCCGTGGACAGCGAAGCATTTGATATCCGGGAGTTCAACTTCAAGTCCGTGAAGGCCGTGAACGTCAAGAGCACCTACTCGTTCACATCGCACATCACAGTGTATGAGACCTGCGCCCTGCAGTACAAGTTCTACCGCGAACTGGAGTTCATGCCCGTCCGTGCCAACGCTATGCTCTTCGGTACGCTTGTCCATGAGACGATAGAGGATGTTCACCGTGCTGCACTCAGGCACGAGGAGCAGACGATCACCGAGGAAAACGTGAACCGTTGGTTTGCCTCCAACTATGTGTCATTGACGAAAACCGAGCACACCTACCTCGCCGGTCCTCAGCGCGAGGCGGCATTGAAGCAAGTGCTCCGCTATGTAGAGCGGCAGCACGGCGACTGGTCTGCCATCCAGCAAGCAGAGGTGGATGTTTCTCTGGTGAAGCCGGATTATATCATTGAAGGCAAGGTCGACCTGATCCGGGGTGAGGGCGACACGGTCGAGATTGTGGATTTCAAAGCCGAACGGAAACCGGATATGGAGAAAATGCGGGATCGGCTTGAGCGGTACCGTCGGCAGCTTCATATCTATGCCCATCTCGTGGAGGAGCGTACCGGGCGGAAGGTCAGTAAGATGCACCTCTACTATACCGGAGAGGACGGCGGCGTACCGACGATCACATATCCGTATACAAAGTCTGCCGTGGAAGGAACGCTGGCGTCATTCGATGATACGGTACATAAGATCATGAAGAAGGATTTCCGGCACTGTGCCGATGACCCGAAGGTCTGCGCTGGCTGTGACTTCCGTTTCTATTGCAGAAACAAATAACCGATGGAGGGTTTGATAACAATGGATGAGCAGCTTACTTTTGAATTTGAACAGAGACCGACGATAAAGGGGTTCCCGGAGCTCCGCTGGACGGGCAAGCGCCCCTATCGCTCCACGCAGTATTATCCCGCACAGCTGCGGGAGTCCTACGGCGAGGAGCAGAACGGCTGGATCAACAAGATTTTCTGGGGTGATAATCTCCAGGTTATGAGCCATCTGCTGAAGGAGTACCGCGGGAAAATCGACCTCATCTATATTGATCCTCCGTTCGACAGCAAGGCGGATTATAAGAGGAAAATCGAAGTTAAAAATGTTGGTAAAACAACATCTGATAGTTCTTCGTTTGAAGAAAAGCAGTATGGGGATATATGGACAAATGACGAATATCTCCAATTTATGTATGAACGTTTAATCTTGATGCGAGAGTTGCTCTCCGAAAAGGGGTGCATATATGTTCATTGCGACTGGCACAAAGTACACCATCTTAGATGTCTTCTTGATGAAGTTTTTGGTTCAAACAATTTTGTGAATGAAATCGTGTGGCATTATGCTGATTATATGCAAGGAAATGCTACAACTTCACTTCCAAGGAAGCACGATACCATTCTTTTCTATTCAAAAACGCCAAAGTATTACTATGAGCGTGTGAAAGTGCCGCTTGATAAGCCAGTGAAAAGAAACCGCGTGATTTGGAATGGAAAAACAAAATCATTAGAGGTGGCACGAGATGAACAAGGCAAAATAATATACGATGAGTTTACAGATAGGTTTTTGGACTCTGTATGGGAGGAGGATGTTTTGAACATAGGGCAAACATCTGTCACGCGGAAGACAAGCAGCGAAAACCTGAATTATCCTACACAAAAGCCCAAGAAAATTCTTGAACTAATTATTGAAGCCTCCTCACAGCCAGGTGATATTGTGTTCGATTGCTTTATGGGAAGTGGAACCACGCAAGCGGTTGCCATGAAGCTCGGCAGGCGCTTTATCGGTGCAGACATCAACCTTGGTGCAATTCAGACAACTACCAAGCGACTGCTCTCTGTTGCAAAAGAATTGGAAAGTAGCCAAAATGGTATAAAATCAGCTGATGACACGAAATACACCGGTTTCGAGGTCTATAATGTCAACAACTACGACTTCTTCCGCAACCCCGTGGAAGCCCGCGACCTGCTGATCGCAGCACTGGAGATTCAGCCGTTTCCGCAGAGTGATGTCTGGGACGGTGAGCTGGACGGCAGGATGGTGAAGATCATGCCCGTCAACCGCATTGCCACCAAGGCAGACTTGAAGGAGCTTCTTGCGAATCTTCCGTATAAAACCTACGAAAAGCGCAAGGAAGAGAATCCGAATCAGCCCGTGGAACGCATCACGATCGTCTGCATGGGACACGAGCCTGACCTGAAGGGTGCAATGGAGCAGGAACTGACGGACTATAAGGTGGACATCCAGATCATGGACATCCTCCGCGATAAAGCCGACCTTCAGCTGAAGCGCGACTCCGAGGCAGAGATTGTCCGGGAAGGCGGCAAGCTGGTCATCCGTGCGTTCTATCCGATGAACCTGATGCAGAAGCTCTCCCTCCAGAAAGAGTACGTGGAGGACTGGCGTCAGCTGGTCGATTCCGTTATGATCGACTGGAACTACGACGGCGTGGTGATGCAGCCTGCCGTGACCGATGTCCCCGGCAAGAGTGAACTGGTAAAGGGTATCTACGACATTCCGGAAGGTTCCGGCACCATCAAAGTCAAAATCACCGACCTACTCTCCGAGTCGCTGGAAGTGGAGGTGCGTTAAATGCCTGCAGGATTTGATCCGAATTTTTCCTTCAACGAGCAGCTGTGGTATTACTACTCTACGAATCGAGGAAAGATTCGCTCCCGTTATAATGACCTCACGAGAAAATTCCTCGCCTATAATGACGGCGAGGAGAATCCCCACGCCTTCCTGCGGAAGCCGCAGTTTGAGGCGTTGGAGATGTATGTTTTTGTGAAGGAATTCATGAATAACAAGCAGGTCTATGAGATGTTCGACGACTGGCGTCACAGAAGAGACCGCTTCTCCGACGCATCCTATTATGCATTGGAAAGAAACGGTCAGATTCGTCTTTTTGATGCTCCAACGGAGAAGCAGACCGACACGCTCTTCAAGCAGATGAAGAAGTACCGTGAGAGCTATCCAAACTACATTTACGCACTTACGATGGGACTTGGCAAAACCATCCTCATGGCCACCTGCATCTTCTATGAATTCTTGCTTGCGAAAAAGTATCCGAGGGACAAGCGTTTCTGCCACAATGCGCTCGTGTTCGCACCGGATAAGACCGTCCTCCAGTCGCTCCGTGAGATCATGACCTTTGACAAAACGAAGGTCGTGCCGCCGGAGTATGCCCGTGTGCTCGATTCCAACATCAAATTTCACTTTCTTGACGAGGCCGGAACGATTCTGCACACTATTGATGACTCGGATTTCAATATTATCATTTCCAATACGCAGAAGATCATCGTAAAGAAAAAGCGCAAGGAATCCACGCCTACGGAGACACTCTTTGCCGGTACCGGATCACTGCTTTCTGCCGTATACGGCGCAGACAACGATGACGATGATGCGTGGGATGACACCACGCTGATGGACAACCAGCGTTTCAAGAAGCTCTGCCGTCTGCCGCAGCTCGGTGTCTATGTCGATGAGGCGCACCACCTTTTCGGTGCAGATCTGGAAAAACAGATCCGGTCGAGCGGCGCCAATAAGACCAGCCTGCGAGACACCATCAATCTGCTTGCGGAAAACACCTCCATTGTGGCCTGCTACAACTATACCGGTACACCGTATGTCAAGAACCAGCTCCTGCCGGAGGTCGTCTACGCATACGGCCTGCGTGAATCCATTTGGAACGGGTTCCTGAAAGACGCTGATCCCATCGGTTTTGAAAATGTCAAGAATGAGGAGTTTCTGACCGCAGTAGTGAGAACCTTCTGGGAACGGTATGGCGGAAAGACCTACGAAGGACTGAATCCGAAACTCGCTATCTATGCTTCCGGCGTAGAAGAGGCGGCAACGGAAGTCAAGCCGGTTCTGGAGAAAATCCTGGCTGACCTCGGCATTCCTGCCTCAAGGATTCTGCTGAATGTCGGCGATGCGAAGTACACGAAAAACGATGACATCAGAGATTTCAACAATCTCGATGTTCCCAGCTCGGAAGGAAATGAAAAGCAGTTCATTATTCTTGTTGAAAAAGGCAAGGAAGGTTGGAACTGCCGTTCTCTCTTTGGCGTGGCTCTTTTCCGTAGTCCAAAGTCGAAAATATTTGTTCTCCAGGCTACGATGCGCTGTCTCCGTGCAATCACAGACGAGCGCTTGACTGCCGCTGTATTTCTCTCCAAGGAAAACTACGACACTCTGGATGATGAGCTCCACAAGAACTTTAATATGGAGATCAAAGACATCAAGAATCCATCCAAGGATGACCGACACAAATACCAGGTACGGGTGCTTCCTCCTCCGAGAACAATCACGCTCAAGCGGGTATGGCACGAGTATACGCTCCACGAAAAGGAATACTCCGAGCCGGTAGATTTCAAGCTGGCAGATGCGGACTTCTCCAAGTATGCCAGCATCATGTACGAGAGAGACAGCCTCGCCCTTGACACCTCTGTTAAAGAGAAGAATATCGACCATTTCAAGGAGAATATGCGTTATAGCGAATTTTCTCTCGCCGGAGAAGTGGCCCGTTATCTTAATATTTCCTGCATCCTCGCCGCCAGAATTCTTCGAGAATCCGTTGACGGGATCGATACGGTTCTCGAGGCGGTCAACCGCTATAACGCTGTTTTGGATGACTATATTATCCCTGCCGTATTTCATGCGCTGTTTGATGTCACTTCGGAATTGAAAACTGAGGACAAAGAACTGGTGCTGCTGCACGAGCCGAAGGATGCCGGATACTATGAGTTCTCCGCAAAGGATGACCTCGTGCTTACAAATCGTTATCCCGGTTTTAAACCTGAAGAAATCGCAAAGAGCTTCCACGCCGACACCTATTGTTTTGACTCAAAGCCGGAGAAGGAATGCTTCATGCAGTATATTACAAGCGGCAAAGTTGCGGAGGTGTACTTCACAGGTATGTTCACCTCCAATCAGGGCGATCTCTCTGTCCATTACTATGACCCGGAATCCGGCAGAATCCGCCAGTATTATCCTGACTTCCTTGCGAAGATGACAGACGGCTCCTATCAGCTTATCGAGGTCAAAGGTGACAACAAGATTGATGATACTGTGGTTAAGGCAAAGCAGACAGCTACTGAAGAGATGGCTGTGGCAAGTGGTATAAAGTATCTCATGTATGCTGGAAGTCAAATCATGAGTTCTCACATTTTGGACGATTCGGAATCCGTTTATCCCCGTACTATAAGTTGCCAGCAATCATGAAGTGCCACGCAAAGATGTCAAATTATTATATCTCAAGCCCTTTTTGTAGTTTTGCACTTGCGGTTTGCTTATTCTTGTCGAAAGCGTGGGTATAAATATCCAGCGTGGTGGAGGGCTGGCTATGACCGAGGATGCCCGCTACCGTGGCCACATCCGTGCCGCCCGCGATCATCAGACTGGCGGCGGTGTGCCGGAGAGAATGGACGTTCAGCTCCTGCGGTAGGCCGTTCTTCTTGAGGATCAGCTTGAAGCGGTAGGTGAAGGTGGTGGGCGTCATGGGGAGCCGCGCCCCCTGACGGCGGAACAGGAAATCATCATCGGTCAGCTGCCGCTGGTCATAGGTTTCGGTGATGTATGCACATTCCTGCCGGTACTCACGCAGGAGACTTTCCATCTCGGCAGAGAAGTACACATAGCGGTCACCTGCGCGGGTCTTGGGTTCCTTAACGAAGATATCCTCGTCTGTCACCTTGACCGCGTTGCGGCAGATGTGGATGGATCGCTGCTCCCAATCAATGTCGCACCATTTCAATCCGCAGCACTCGCCCCGCCGCATCCCCGTGGCGATGATGAGCTTGAAGTAGGTCTCGTACTTAATGCTCTCACCCTCCAGCGCGGCGATGATCTTCTGTGCCGTTTCCTCGTCCGCGATCTTCTTTTCACACTTGCGCCCGGCGTAGCGGTAGGTGCGCCACGCCGGATTATGCGAAAGAAAGCCACCCTCCACAGCATCAGAGAGGATGCTGCACAGCGTAGCGTGCACACCCTCAATGGTGTACTCGGAGAGTGGCTTTTTTGTGTCGGGACGGATGACTTTTCGCAGTTCTGCGTAGAAATTCCGGAAGTGCTCCGGCCGCAGCTCGGTGAGTTTGTAGTGACCCAATGCTGGGAGGATGCGTTCGATGTCCTGCCGGTCGCGGCGGATGGTGGACTTTGCCAGCTTGCCGGGCGCGATGTCCGTCAGCCACAGGTCGATGTATTTTGCCAGCGTGAGCTGCTGGACGGGCTGCGGCGTGTGGCGGCAGTCCCGCTCGAACAGGACTGCCTGCTCGTTGAGCCATTTTTCGACCTGCCTGGGCGTCAGCTCTGCGGGAGGGTGGACGGTTTTCTGCCGGGGGTTGATGCGCTTGCCGTTGTAGTCATAGCCCA
>ENA-UONX01000606-UONX01000606.1-human-gut-metagenome-genome-assembly--contig:-P74old-NODE-606-length-47807-cov-55.535663_pt1 | contig 47807 bp, 39 predicted proteins | sample MGYA00242466_ERZ724013 | MGnify/ENA metagenome assembly ERZ724013 | reverse complement strand
CCTCGGAGAGAAGATAGGTGCGGATCTCGCCGGAAAGGACGAACAGCATTCCGAGACATTCATTGTCGCTGCTGTGTATGAACGCGCCCTTTTCATAATGACGGACAAAGGCGCTTCGGCGTAGCGTTTCCATTTCGTGTTCGGTCAAGGATGACCAGAACGGAAGCTGTGTCAGTGTGCGTTCCATATCAATGGCAGCTATGCTTACCGCAGCCGTGGTCACCGCAGGTGTGACCAGCCTCGCCGTGCTCATGGTCATGGTGGTCACAGTGAACATTGGGATCGTAGCCCAGATTTCCGCTGAGCAATGCGCTCACCGCCGCGTCAGCGTCCCCGCTGACACCGCCGTAGAGCTTGATGCCCGCTTCGGCCAGAGCTGCCTGCGCACCGCCGCCGATGCCTCCGCAAATCAAAGTGTCCACGCCGTTCTGCATCAGGAAGCCTGCCAGTGCGCCGTGACCGCTGCCGTTGGTGTCAACGACTTTCGCATGAGTGATTTTGCCGTCCACAGCTTCATAAAGCTTGAACTGCTCGGTGTGACCGAAATGCTGAAAGATTTGACCGTTTTCATAGGTAACTGCAATTTTCATAATGGAATCTCCTTTGCAAGTTTTGCCTGATTTTTCCATGTTGGCTCTCTGCATCCGACAGCAACGGCCGCAGTGGGCTGCCTCCTGTCCTCCGCAGATGCGGTAGTTTCCCCCGGTGATGTGCAGCGGTTTCCCGTGGAAAAGACACGCTGCGATCTTGCGCCGTGCGACTTCGTAAATCTCCTGCACGGTAGATCGGGAAATGTCCATTTGCGTGGCACACTGCTCGTGGGTTTGCTGCTCCAGGTCAACCAGCCGAATGACCTCGTATTCGTCCAGCGTCAGCAGGATCGGCTCGGCATCCTTGCACCCGTTGGGGCAGAATTTATCGACTCGTGGTACGTCACAAATCCGACGGCACCGTGGCGGTCTTGGCATGGACGCCTTCCTCCTTCTGTTTTCGGTATATACCGATTATAGCACTTTGGAAAGGAAAAAGCAATATTCTTTTCAAAAGCCGCTGCAATTCCTGCCCTCATATAGATGCTGGCTGATATTCGGAGTCGAATGCTACATATGAGCTATGTGGATTTTCTCGTTTGTAAACGGTGTTTTAGGTGCTGGCTGTGTGATTTCCTGTTCAGTCGGCAAAACGGCGCAGAACGCAAACAAAGGCCGATTTTCACCTTTTTTCCGCCGCCGTTTAGCAGTCACTCTGCAAGGCATCGTTTGCTGTTGTTGGGCTATCCGCTATCGGGAAAATCCATGCACCAATTAAGCAATTACAAAAGAAAGAACTGCTGGATCTACAAATTATCCATCTATTTTAGCAATGCGCGTTTTCATATGCTTTTCGGATTCCGTCCGGCAAGTGGTCGGGAATCAGTGTCTTTAGTCTGTCCTCACTGCCGTCTTTGATTGCCTGCTCATAGTACCAGCATTTGAATTTCGGCATATGAGGTGACTGCGGCGGAGCGGCTCGCTGACATCCTTAAAGCCCCGGCTTTGCCGGTCATGGAGATCCCGAGGGAGCTCCGCGCCGGTGACATTCTCCTCAGCGAACAGCAGCGCGAGGCGATCGAGCTGGCGCTGAACAGCAGCCTCTCCATTATTCTCGGCGGCGCGGGCTGCGGCAAGACCACGCTCATTGAAGCCATCGTGCATTGCTTCAGAGAGCGCAATGACGCTTTTGTGCCGTATGTGGTCGCCGCCCCGACCGGCAAGGCTGCGCGCAACCTCACCGAGCGCACCGGGATCGAGGCACGCACGGTCCACGGCGCGCTTGGGAAAAGCCCAGATGCAAACTTTCTGGATGCCGTTTCGTGGAACTGCATCGGACTGGTCGTCGTCGATGAGGCGTCGATGGTGTCCTTGGAGATGCTCGCCGGCATCCTCAACCGTGTTCGCAGGAATTGCCGCGTTGCCCTGCTCGGCGACCCGAATCAGCTGCTGTCCGTCGGGGCAGGAAACGTCCTCTCCGACCTTCTGACGCTCGGCGTCCCTTCTATCTGCTTGCAGCAGTAGTACCGTCAAAGCACGGATGCCGCGGCGTTGCGTCAGAATGTCGTGGACTTCCCGAAGCTGAACGGGGAGCACGAACTGCGGTGGGATGACAGCTTCCGCCTGCTTCCCGCGGATGACCGCGCCATTCCCGACCTTCTGTGCGAGGAGGCTGCGCGGCGTTATCGGGCGGGCGAGAGCATTCAGGTCCTCTCGCCGGTGAGGGCAAAAACCGGCTTTTCGGTACAGGCGCTCAACACGCGCCTGCAGAACGAAGTCAACCCGCTGACGGCGGAAAAGCCGGCATGGGGAAAATTCCGTGACGGCGACCGTGTCATCGTTACCCAGAACAACGCTTATTACAACATCTGCAACGGCGATGTCGGTGTGCTGCATATTCGCGGAGAGAAGCCGCACCGTGTCGCCGCGCTGGCAGTCAGGGGTACGCTGAAGACATGGCAAATCGACCGTGGACAGGGCGAATACGGCATCGGTCATGATGACGCGCCCCCGCCGCAGCTTGCGCTCGCCTATGCGCTGACGGTACACAAAAGTCAGGGCAGCCAGTACGACACCGTCCTCATGCCGGTGAGCATGGCGACTACAAGAATGCTGTATCGCAACCTGCTCTACACCGCGATCTCACAAGCTGGGAAGGAGGTCATCCTCGTGGGGAGCCGCGAGGCGCTGAACACCGCGATGCAGTGCATCCCATACCCGCGTAAGTCCAAGCTCGTCGCCCGGACCAATCTGCTGCGCCTTGGGCGCAGCGCGTGAGGCGGCGGCATGGAGAGAAGGGAACTGCCGCGCTATCCCGTTATCGACATTGCCGCCACGGGCCAAAACCTCCGCCGCCTGCGGCTGGAGAAGGGGTACAGCGTGAAGGAGCTGCAGGAATACCTCGGTCTGGGCTGCCCGCAGGGCGTGTACCAATGGCAGGCGGGAAGGAGCCTTCCGAGCGTAGATAACCTCTACGCGGTCTCGCGGCTGTGGGGCGTGAGCATGAATGAAATCCTTGTAGAAAGGGAAAGCGCATAGAACAGCGGAGGCCGAAGCGGTTCGCTTCAGTCTCCGTTTCTTGTATTTTGAAGCAGGATGTGAAAATAACCAACTTGAACATTTTTCGGATAACCGTATCGCAACCCCTTCCACGAAACAGGGATTTCTGGAATTCAAAGAGAGTAAAACTCGATTACTCCACGGAAACAAGCTGCGACAACAGATTGTTGGAGACCACCTGATTTCGTCAAATCGGGATTTTCGATGGGCTCGATGCCCATTGCGCGTCCCAATATGACCATGGCGCGCTCGCGGGCGATGGGCGCGTTGGGGGCAAACGCGCCGTTGCTGCCCTGAACGATACCATGCTCGATCCAGCGCCCGATGGAGCCTTCGGCCCAGTGGCCCACGGTGTCGCCGTAGGCTGGCCCCGCCGCGCCCGCGCCTACGGTGAGCAGACCGGCCGTCATGGCAAAGGCAAGAACAAGAGATAGCAGTTTTCGTTGCATCATTTCTTCTTTCCTTCTGAAAATCTATTTCTGCGGCTCCCCGCAGTTGGATCACAAGGTCAATTTTGCCCCCGACAGGGGAGTTTCCTTGCTTATCATACCGAAAACACCAAAAGGAAGCAATATGCTCGATGCACAGCATTTGCCCGAAATCCCTCGGTCGTGAGCAGCAGTCCCGATGTGCAGACATAAAAGAAAACGCCCTCTGACGAGAGCGTTTCTTGTCTTGCATCAAGCGTCACAGCAAAAACGAGTTCAGCTTTTTGTGCGGTGTCGGATTTTTACTGTCCATGTTGCGCGACCACGTTTTGACCGTCTGAGCCTCTAAAAACTGCACTAGCGGGGTCAAGTCCTCCTGTTCGTCATAGGCTTGCAGCGCGTCATAATAGGCGCGGCGATTCTCCTCGTAGACGATGGCGGGCGGATAGTTGTTGCTCATCAGCCAATAGTTCAGCAGCGTCCGCCCCACACGCCCGTTCCCGTCCGCAAAGGGATGGATATTCTCAAAGCGAGCGTGGAGGTACGCCCCTGCCTTCAATGGCGCTTTCGCGCCGATGGCGTTGACTTCTTCGATCAGCTCCGCAAGGTCGTTCTCTACCTCGTCGGGCGGCGAACCGACCTCGTTTTTGCCGGTCACATAGTCGTGCTTCTTAAATTCGCCGGGACGCTCACCGTTCACGATGTAGCGACGCTCATCGTAAGTACCCTCGGTCAATGCGCGGTGGACGGCGCAGATCAGCTCGATAGACAGCGGCTCTTTTGCGATGAGTTTGTCCTGCAAGAAGTCGTAGCACACCTTTTGATTTTGCTGCTCGAACAGGGTGCGGGTGCTGCCGGTATAGCCCACGACCTTGCCGTTTTCAAAAATCTCGCGGGTGTCGTGGTAGTTGATCTCGGCATTCTCGAGCTTGCCGGAGTTGTAGGCAAACAGAATGCGGAAATTATCCAGTCGCAGAGCAAGGTCATCCACGGTGTGGACGTTCCAGTCCTGCCACATTTTCACAACAGCGTCATATCGGCTCATGATGCACCTCCGGCACAGGAATAAATCGAGTATATCATACTTTTTGCCCAAGCGGGAGAAAATTTACAGCTTTTTTGTGCGGACTTGGTTTTTCCTGGTATGAGCAGAAGGCGGAGAGCATCCTGCTGACGCTTCTGTATAAGGAGAGGGGGGTGCTGCCATTTTACGGGCGGTATGAAGTGTGCTGCATGGAAGCGCGCTTCGTGAAGGGGTAGGATTTTTACAGAAATGCCGAAACCCGTCGAAACGGAGGTCTTAGCCTATGAAATTATATAAAGAAGCGCTCAGGAGCTTCTTTTCAGGATATGTCAGCGCACTGCGCAGGCGCAGGGGGCTGACACAGGAGGAGATGGCGGAGCGGCTTCGCATCACAGGCCGCGCGTACAGCGATTTGGAGCGGGGCATATACTGCTTTTCCGCGGTCGTGCTGGTGTTCCTTCTGCTCATGCTGGAGGAGCACGAGATCAAAGAGCTGCTCTCGTCCCTGCGGGAGGAGATCGCAAAAGTTGAAGACAGAGAGGTGGCGTAATGCTCCGTGGACATTGGGGAAATATACGGGCTTTTGGGCGGGCTCGGTCTGAGAGCTGATAGCTCCTGGTTTTTTCATGTCTCGTATGCGGTATATCTGACAGTCCGGAGACCTGATCGGGCGATGCTTGCCGAGCGATGGCTGTATCCGGCGGTCGCGCAGCACTATCACACCGGCAGCCTTGATATAAAGCGCAGCATCTGCTTTGCGGTGGATCTGATCTGGAAAACAGACAGGCGAACGCTGCGGGCGATAACGAGGTGTCCGCTGGAGCGCAAGCCGCATCCCACGGAGTTCGTCGCCCTTCTTGCCGCCTGCCTTGCGGGCGGCAATGCCGCATGATCTGAGCTTATGAAAAAGCAAGCCAAGGAGAGTGTCCTTGGCTTGCTTTTTTCCATCTATCTCTTCAAAGGACGTTTTCCTGCATGAAGAAATCACTTCATGCAGCGCCAAAGGAGTACCGAAAAAGGAATGCTTCCAGATGGCTGTTTCCGTCACCGAAGAAGGACTCGCCCCTGCTGCCCTCAGTGGTGCGCCAGCGGCTGCACCGTACGCTTCCATGATCTTTCTGAAAATCTACGCCCAATAAGCGATAAGCTGGATGCGCTTTGCGTTGTCAATTGGCGCGCCCCTGCTCAGTCATTCCCCTTGCCGGTGGAGCGGAGCATCACATCGTGATAGCCGCCCTCGACGATGCTGGTGGCGGAGACGAGCGTGAGCTTCGCGTTCTTCTGAAGATCGGGGATCGTGGTCACGCCGCAGTTGCACATGGTGGATTTGACCTTATAAAGGCTACGCGCGACATTATCCTGCAAAGAGCCTGCGTAGGTGACATAGGAATCCACGCCCTCCTCAAAGGCAAGACCCGTCTTGCCGCCGAGGTCGTAGCGCTGCCAGTTGCGCGCGCGGTTCGAGCCCTCGCCCCAGTATTCCTTGACATACACGCCGTTGACAAGGAGCTTATTCGTGGGCGATTCGTCAAAGCGGGCGAAGTAGCGGCCGAGCATCAGAAAGTCCGCGCCCATGGCGAGGGCGAGCGTCATGTGATAGTCGTGGACGATGCCGCCGTCGGAGCAGATGGGAACATAGACGCCCGTTTCGCGGAAATATTCGTCGCGCGCGGCGGAGACCTCGATGAGAGAGGTCGCCTGACCGCGGCCGATGCCCTTGGTCTCGCGCGTGATGCAGATGGAACCGCCGCCGATGCCGACCTTGACAAAGTCTGCGCCGCACTCGGCGAGGAAGCGGAAGCCGTCGCGGTCGACCACATTGCCCGCGCCGATCTTCACGGTATTGCCGTAGTTCTCACGCACGAAGTCAATGACCTTCTTCTGCCAGACAGAGTAGCCCTCGGACGAGTCGATGCAGAGAATATCCGCGCCCGCCTCAACGAGCGCGGGGATGCGCTCGTGGTAGTCGCGGGAGTTGATGCCCGCGCCGACCAGATAGCGCTTCTGCGCGTCCTGGAGGGCGAGGGGGTGCTCCTTGTGCTCGGCGTAGTCCTTGCGGAAAACGAAGTAGCGCAGGCAGTCGTTCTCATCCACAATGGGCAGGGCGTTGAGCTTGTGCTCCCAAATGATGTCGTTGGCCTCCTTGAGCGTGGTGGAGGAGGGAGCAGTGATGAGCTTTTCGCGCGGCGTCATAAAATCGCGCACCTTGAGGTCTGTGCTCATGCGGCTGACGCGGTAGTCACGGCTCGTGACGATGCCGAGGAGTTTCCCGTTGGGCATGGCGTCCTCAGTGATGGCGACGGTGGAGAAGCCGTTTTTCTCCTTGAGCGCGAGCACATCGGCCAGCGTGTGCTCAGGCGTGAGATTCGAGGCGCTGACGACGAAGCCCGCCTTGCTGCTCTTCACGCGGCGCACCATCTCCGCCTCGCTTTCGATGGACTGCGAGCCGAAGATGAACGAAAGCCCGCCCTCCTTGGCAAGCGCGACGGCGAGCGTGTCGTTCGACACCGACTGCATGATCGCCGAGACCATCGGGATATTCAGGCTGATGGGGCAGTCCTCCTGCCCCTTGCGGTATTTGACCAGCGGCGTTTTGAGCGAAACGCGGTCGGGCACGCACTCCTCCGAGGTGTAGCCCGGTACGAGCAGGTACTCGCTGAAGGTATGAGACGGATCAGGATAGTAATAGGCCATGACTTGCCCTCCTATTTTTTGAAGTAACGCACCGCCGAGGCGAACAGGTGCATATCGTAAGTCCCCGGCACGTTTCGGTAAAGCGCGGGGCCGATGCGCTCGCTGTGCCCCATCTTGCCGAACACCCGCCCGTCGGGGGAGGTGATGCCCTCGATGGCGCAGACGGAGCCGTTGGGATTGAAAGCAGTATCCATTGTAGCATATCCGTCAAGGCCTGCATACTGCGTGGCGATCTGGCCGTTTGCGGCAAGCTGTTCGATCAGCTCCTGCGAGGCGAGAAAACGCCCCTCGCCGTGCGAAATGGGAACGGTGTAAATATCTCCCACCTCTGTTCCCGCAAGCCACGGAGATCGCGTCGAGCACACGCGCGTGCGCACGAGCTTGGACTGGTGGCGGCCGATGACATTGTAGGTGAGTGTCGGGAAGGACTCGTCGGTATCCATGATCCTTCCGTAGGGCACGAGGCCGAGCTTGATGAGCGCCTGGAAGCCGTTGCAGATGCCGAGCATCAAGCCGTCGCGCTGCTCGAGCAGCGCCGTCACCTGCTCGCGGACGGCGGCGTTGCGGAAAAACGCGGTGATGAGCTTCGCGCTGCCGTCCGGCTCGTCGCCGCCGGAGAAGCCGCCGGGAATGACGATCATCTGCGCGGTCCTGACAGCAGCTGCAAAGCGCTCGACGCTGTCTGCGACATCGGCGCTCGTGAGGTTGCGGACGATGAATTGCTCGGCGTCCGCGCCTGCCTCCGAAAGCGCGCGCTGCGTGTCGTACTCGCAGTTCGTGCCGGGGAAAACGGGGATGAGCGCCTTCGGACGCGCCTGCTTGACGGCGGGGGCGACACGCGCCTTCGTTTCATGGGAAAAGCTCTCGACCGTGCCGCTGTCCCGCGTCTTTGTCGGGTAGACGGCTTCGAGCACAGCGTCGTTCAGCGCGGCAAGCTCTTCGATGGAGGCACTGTCCGCGCCGAGGGCAATGGCCTTTTCCGCTGTGGTGACGCCGATGCGCACGGCGTCGGAGACTTCATCGCTTAGCTCGGCGACAATCGCGCCTGGTATGGGGGCGAACCAGTCAAGCACCGTATTTTCCGCGGCGAAGCCGATCTCGTTGCCGAAGGACATCTTCATCACCGCCTCGGCAAGGCCGTTTTCGACCGCCCACGCACTCACGACCTTGCCCGCGCGTGCAAGTGCGGTGAAACGCTCCCACGCGGCGGCCTGCTGCTCGGGCGTTTTGCCTGCGAAGAGGTAGACGCCGTGGCCCACCGCCTTCAGGTCGGTCGTCAGCAGCTCGCCTTCGAGCAGCGGCGCGATGGCGAAGGAGATGAGCGTCGGCGGCACATCGCGGTCAAGAAAGCTGCCGGACATGGAGTCCTTGCCGCCGATGGCGGCGGCGCTCAGCTCCAGCTGCGCGTCCAGCGCGCCGAGCAGCGCCGCGAAGGGCTTGCCCCAACGCGCGGGCTCATTGCGGAGCTTTTCAAAAAATTCTTGCAGGGAAAGATATGCCTTATGATAGTCTGCGCCTGCGGCGACGAGCTTGGCGACCGAGGTATAGACCGCGTCGTGCGCACCGCGATAGGGGTCGGCGCTCAGCGCGTCGGGGTCGCAGCCCCAGGCCATCACGCTGCCCTGCGCGGTCTTCTCGCCGGGGAGGACGGGCAGGAGCGCCGCCATCGCCTGCGCGGGGCTGCGCTGCGTCCTGCCGCCAAAGGGCATGAGGAGCGTCCCCGCGCCGACGGTGGAGTCGAAGCGCTCGACAAGACCGCGGCGGGACGCGCTCTTGAGGCTGCCCGCCATGCCGCGCAGCGTTTGAGCTGCGGCGGGAGCGGCACATTCCCTCGCGGGGACGGCGACGGAGGCGTGCTTCGTCGCGCCGTTGGTGTCGAGGAAGGCGCGGGAGAGGTCTGCGATCGTCTGTCCGCGCCAGCGCATGACCATGCGGGGGCTTTCGGTCACGACCGCCACGCGGTAGGCCTCTAAGTTTTCCGCCGCGGCAGCGGCGATGAATTTCGCCTCGTTCTCCGGTGCGACGACGACCGCCATGCGCTCCTGCGATTCGGAGATCGCAAGTTCCGTGCCGTCGAGGCCCTCGTACTTCTTGCGCACGGCGTCGAGGTCGATGATGAGTCCGTCCGCCAGCTCGCCGACCGCGACGGACACGCCGCCCGCGCCGAAGTCGTTGCAGCGCTTGATGAGGCGCGTGACCGCGCCGTCGCGGAACAGACGCTGGATCTTGCGCTCCTCGGGCGCATTGCCCTTTTGCACCTCGCTCGCCATCGTGGAAAGCGATTTCATATCGTGGCTCTTGGAGGAGCCGGTCGCGCCGCCGATGCCGTCGCGCCCCGTGCGCCCGCCGAGCAGGATGACCACATCACCCGGCGCGGGACGCTCGCGCACGACATTGCTCGCGGGCGCGGCGGCGACGACCGCGCCGCACTCAAGGCGCTTGGCGACATAGCCCTCGTGGTACAGCTCCGCGACATGGCCGGTGGCAAGGCCGATCTGGTTGCCGTAGGAGGAGTAGCCCGCCGCGGCGGTCTGGGCGAGCTTGCGCTGCGGGAGCTTGCCTGAAAGCGTCTCGGCAAGCGCCTTTCTCGGGTCGCCGCCGCCCGTCACACGCATTGCCTGATGGACGTAGGCACGGCCGGAGAGCGGATCGCGGATGCACCCGCCGATGCAGGTGGCCGCGCCGCCGAAGGGCTCGATCTCGGTGGGGTGGTTGTGCGTTTCGTTTTTGAACATCAAAAGCCAGTCCTGCTCCTTGCCGTTCACCACGGCGGGTACATGGATAGAGCAGGCGTTGATCTCCTCGCTCTCGTCGAGCTCGGGGAGCAGACCGCGGACCTTGAGCGTCTTTGTGCCGATGGTCGCAATATCCATAAGCGTCTGCGGGCGCTGGGCGGCCTTCTCCGCGCCGTAGACCTCCTCGCGCGCGGCGAGATAGCGCGCATAGGTGCCCTTGACGGCGTCATCGTCGATGCGGATCTCGTCAAGGTGTGTGGAGAAGGTCGTGTGGCGGCAGTGGTCGGACCAGTAGGTATCGACCACGCGCAGCTCGGTCACGGTGGGGTCGCGGCGCTCGGTCTCGCGGAAATAGTCTTGCAGCGTCTTGAGGTCGGCAATATCCATGGCAAGCCCCATGGAGGAGAGCAGCGCGGAGAGCGCGGCCTCGTCCATGGCGGTGAAGCCCTCGACGGACGCAACGCGCTTTGGCTCGGCAAGCTCCTCGGCGAGCGTTTCGGGCTTTGCAAGGCTCGCCTCGCGGCTTTCGACGGGGTTGATGACATAGCGCTTGACCGCCTCGACATCGGCATCCGTCAGCATCCCATAGAGCGCGTAGACCTTTGCTGTGCGGATGCGCGGGCGCTCGCCTTGGCTCAAAAGCTGGATGCACTGCGCTGCGCTGTCTGCGCGCTGGTCGAACTGACCGGGCAGGGGCTCGACGGCAAAGACCGCGCAGGCGTCCTGCGTGTCCGCCGCGTCGGACACAAGGTCCAGCGGCGGCTCGGAGAACACGCTCCTGCAGGCATTTTCAAAGAGAGGGGCCTCGATCCCATCCACATCATAGCGGTTCCAGATACGCGCGGCGCGCAGGCCCTGCACGCCGAGAAAATCGTGGCAGTCCGTCAGCAGCGCCTCGCACTCGGGCGCGAGACCTTGCCGCTTTTCCACATAGGTCCGAAATACCATTTTATCCTCTCTCCTCCCGCGCCGCGAGCGCGGCGCTGCCGATGTCGCCGCGGCAGTATTTGTTGGCAAAAGCTACGCCCTCCGCCAGCCGGTACGCCTCCTCGACGGCGGCCCTCAGCGTGGGGGCGGCGGCGGTGATGCCGAGCACGCGCCCGCCCGCGGTCAGGAGCGTATCGCCGTCCTTTTTTGCGCCCGCGACATAGCAGTGCGCAGCGGCCTCCTCGCTCATCGTGATGGGAAAGCCGCTCTCATACTTTTTGGGGTAGCCCTCGGACGCGAGCACGACGCAGCAGGCGGAACCGGTCGAAAATTCCACGCTCGCGTCCGCGAGCGTACCGTTCGTCGTCGCCTGCATGACGGTGAGCAGGTCGCTTTTGAGCAGCGGCAGCACCGCCTGCGTTTCGGGGTCGCCGAAGCGGCAGTTGTACTCCACGACCTTCGGGCCGCTCTTGGTGAGCATCAGCCCGAAGTAGAGGCAGCCGCGGAAGGGGCGGCCCTCGGCGCGCATCGCGCGGATCGTCGGCAGGAAGATATTCTCTATGCACTCCGCCGCAAGCTCCTTTGTATAATACGGGTTCGGCGCGACCGCGCCCATGCCGCCGGTGTTGGGACCTTTGTCGCCGTCGAGCGCACGCTTGTGGTCCATGGAGGAGACCATCGGCACGAGCGCTTCGCCGTCGGTGAAGCTCAGCACCGAGACCTCGGGCCCCTCCATATATTCCTCGATGACGACGCGCGCGCCGCTCTGACCGAAGGTCTTATCCTCGATCATCGCGCGCACGGCGGCCTTCGCCTCCTCGACTGTCTGCGCGACGACGACGCCCTTGCCGAGCGCGAGACCGTCCGCCTTGACGACGATGGGCGCACCCTCGGCGTCGATGTAGGCACAGGCGGAGGGCGCGTCGGTAAAGACGCGGTATTTTGCGGTGGGGATGTTGTATTTTTGCATCAAGTTCTTTGCAAACGCCTTGCTCGCCTCGATGACGGCGGCCTTTTTGTCAGGGCCGAAGCAGGGGATGCCCGCCGCGCTCAGCGCGTCCACCGCGCCGAGGGCGAGGGGATCGTCCGGCGCGACAACGGCATAATCAATGCCGTGCGCCTTGGCAAATTCGACCTGCGCGGGGATGTCCTTCGCACCGATCTCACTGACGCAGACTGCGTCGGCGGCGATGCCGCCGTTGCCGGGCAGACAGTAAATTTTCTCGACCGCGGGATTTTCCTTCAGCTTTTTAATGATGGCGTGTTCGCGGCCGCCGCCGCCGATGACCATGAGCTTCATGGAGAAATTCCTCCTTGCTTAATGATGGAACAGGCGCATACCCGTGAACGCCATAGTGATGCCGTGTTTGTTCGCCGTCTCGATGACATTGTCGTCGCGGATCGAGCCGCCCGGCTCGACGATGTAGGAAGCGCCGCTCTTGCGCGCGCGCTCGACATTGTCGCCGAAGGGGAAAAAGGCGTCCGAGCCGACGGTCACGCCGCGCTGCTGCGCGAGCCAAGCGCGCTTTTCCTCGCCCGTGAGCGCCTCGGGGCGCTCCTTAAAGATATGCTGCCACGCGCCGTCGGCGAGCACATCGTCGCACTCGTCGGAGAGGTAGACATCGATGGCGTTGTCGCGGTCAGGACGGCGGATGCCGTCCACGAACGAGAGAGCGAGCACCTTCGGATGGCGGCGGAGATACCAGTTGTCCGCCTTCTGCCCCGCCAGACGGGTGCAGTGGATGCGGCTTTGCTGGCCCGCGCCCACGCCGACGGTCTGAGCGTCCTTCACATAGCAGACGGAGTTGGACTGGGTGTATTTGAGCGTGATGAGGGCAAGGAGCATATCGCGCTTTGCACCCTTGGGCAGGTCTTTATTTTCGGTGACGATGTTCGTGAGCAGGCTTTCATCGATTTTGCAGTCGTTGTGCCCCTGCTCGAAGGTGATGCCGAAAACATCCTTCTGCTCCAGCGGCGCGGGAACATAGGCGGGGTCGATCTGCACGACATTGTACCTGCCGCCCTTTTTCGTCTTTAAGATGGCAAGCGCCTCGTCGCTGTAGGCGGGGGCGATGATGCCGTCGGAGACCTCGTTTTTCAGATACGCGGCGGTGGCGGCGTCGCACTCGTCGGAGAGCGCCGCCCAGTCGCCGTAGGAGCAGAGGCGGTCCGCGCCGCGGGCGCGGATGTAGGCACAGGCGATGGGGGAGAGCGCCGCGTCAGGCGCGACGAAATAGACCCTTTTGTCCACCTCGTCGAGCGGCAGGCCGAGCGCCGCGCCCGCGGGAGAGACATGCTTGAAGCTCGCCGCGGCGGGAAGGCCCGTCGCCTCCTTCAGCTCGCGCACGAGCTGCCAGGAGTTGAAGGCGTCGAGCAGGTTGATGTAGCCGGGCTTGCCGTTGAGAACCGTAAAGGGAAGGGCTGCGCCGTTTTTCATGAAAACGCGCGCGGGCTTCTGGTTGGGGTTGCAGCCGTATTTGAGTTCCAGCTCGTTCATATCGTCCTCCTCAGTCGCCTAAGTTTTTGTTGAACAGCTTTACCTCGCCGTTCATGTTCGTATAAAGGGAGACCTTGTTGTCCGCGTTGAGCGCCGCCCAGACCTCCTCGGGCGAGGGGACGCTCACCTCCATCGGCTCGCCCGCGAAGGTCGGCAGCGGGCTGCCGTCGCCACGATAGGTGCTGATGAAATAGCCCTTGCCCTCGTCGCAGCCCTCGTAGCAGAAGAACTCGCGCAGGCAGCGTCCATCCTTACGCTTGAGGATGGACAGCTCGAAGGAGCCGTCCTCGTGCATGATGGCGGAGATGCGCGGCGTCCAGTTCGGCTCGTCCGGCTCGTATTCGCGTGTCATGAGGCCGCGGCGAAAGTCGCCGTGCTCGCAGATGGTGTCGGTCTGGTCGCCGTTCGTCACGACGAGGTCGCGCCCCATCGTGCGCACGGGATGATAGATGATGAGGCTGGGGTCAGAGAGCTTGGCGGGGTCGTACGCCTCGGTGCGGATGCCGTCCTCGGTCTTGACAAAGACGCGGTTGCGGCTGTTCTCGCTGCGCCCCATGATGAAATAGTACACACAGCGGCGTCCGACAAGGATGCCGCGGCCGGGATAAGAGGTCGCCCTTAAAAACTCCAGAAAATCAGTCATTTTTCTGCTCCTTCTCTCTTACGATCTCTGCGCAGACGCGCTCTGCCGCAAGCGGCAGCATCTGCCATTCCGCCTGCTCCATCACGCGCCGCTGTAACGTTTCGGGCGTGTCGTCCGGCGCGATCTCCACCGCCTTTTGCAGCAGGATCTCGCCGCCGTCGGGAATTTCGTTGACAAAGTGCACCGTCGCGCCCGTGACCTTCACGCCGCGCGCGAGCGCGGCCTCATGCACCCGCAGGCCATACATGCCCTTGCCGCAGAAGGCGGGAATCAGGGACGGATGGACATTCAGGATGCGCCGCGGCCACTGCTTTGTAAATTCTGCGCTGAGGATGACCGTAAAGCCTGCGAGGAGAATGAGGTCGATCTCCTGCTCGCGCAGCAGCACGGAAAGCTCGTTTTCAAACGGCTCCTGCCCACAGGAGGGCGTGAGCACGCGCGCCGCAACACCCGCGTTTTCCGCCCGCGTGAGCGCATAGGCCCCCGCGCGGGAAGAAACGACCAGCACGATCTCGCCGTGCGGCATTTTTCCGTCACGCTGCGCGTCGAGCAGCGCCTGCAAATTCGTGCCGCCGCCGGAGACCAGCACGGCGATGCGGGCGGGTGTCAGCATAGCTCCACCTTTTCCTCGCCCAATACGATCTCACCGATGACGCCGGCCTCCTGACCGAGAGAATGCAGCGCGGCGAGCGCCTTGTCGGCGCTGTCCTTTGCAGCGACGAGCACCATGCCCGTGCCCATGTTGAAGGTGTTGAACATATCGCGCTCCGAGATGCCGCCCATGCGCGAGAGCAAGGGGAAGATCGGCGGGATGCGCAGCGTTTTCTTTTCAATCTTCGCGCACAGGCCGTCGGGAATGCAGCGCGGAATGTTCTCATAGAAGCCGCCGCCGGTGATGTGACTGATGCCGCGGATATCGGCGGCTTCGATGGCTGCTAACACAGGACGGACATAGATCTTTGTCGGGCGCAGCAGCTCCTCGCCCAGCGCGCAGCCCAGCTCACCGTAATACTGCCCGAGGTCGGCGTTCTCCACATCGAACACCTTGCGCACGAGCGAGTAGCCGTTGGAGTGCAGCCCGCTGGAGGGCAGCGCGATGACCACATCTCCCGGCTGCATTTTGTTCTTGTCCAGAATTTTGCCACGGTCCACGACGCCCACGGCAAAGCCCGCAAGGTCGTAATCGTCCGGCTTCATCGTGCCGGGGTGCTCGGCGGTCTCGCCGCCGATGAGCGCGCAGCCCGCGCGTACGCAGCCCTCGGATACGCCCGAGACCAGCGACACGACCTTTTCCGGGATGTTCTTGCCGATGGCGATGTAGTCAAGGAAGAACAGCGGCTTCGCCCCGCAGCAGATGATGTCGTTGACGCACATCGCCACGCAGTCGATGCCGACGGTGTTGTGACGATCCATGAGCTGCGCGATGCGCTGTTTGGTGCCCACGCCGTCCGTGCCGGAGACCAGCACCGGCTTTTCAAGCCCGTGCAGGTCCAGCGAGAAAAGCCCGCCGAAGCCGCCGAGATCGGAGATCACATCGGCTGTGAGCGTGCGCTGCACATAGCGGTTCATCATTTTTACGCCCTGATAGCCCGCCTCGATGTCAACGCCGGCGGCCGCGTATGCTTCCGAGTGAGAGATGCCCATAATGTCATTCCTTTCCGGTCCAGCAGTAGGTGCAGACCTTGTCCCTGTCAATACCGATCGCCTCCAGCAGCCCGTCAAGGGACTGATAGGAGAGTGAATCAAAGCCAAACTGCGCGCAGATCTCATGCAGCAGGCATTTTCCGCGCTCGGTGCGGCTGTCGGCGTATTCCTCCAGATGCTTTTGGCCCTCGTTGCCCTCCAGCTCCTGCACCATGCGGCGCGCGAGCAGGTCCATGGCGCTGTTGCCGCGCGAAAAGTTCAGGTAGCGGCAGGGGTACATGATGGGCGGGCAGGCCGAGCGCATATGGACCTCCGCCGCGCCGGTGCTGTATAAAAAATCCACGGTCTCGCGCAGCTGCGTGCCGCGCACGATGGAGTCATCCACAAACAGCAGCTTCTTTCCCTCGATCAGCTCCGGCACGGGGATCTGCTTCATGCGCGCCACTCTGCTGCGCACCTGCTGATCCTCAGGCATGAAGGAGCGCGGCCAGGTCGGGGTGTATTTCACAAAGGGACGCGCAAGGGGCTTGCCGCTGTGGTTGGCATAGCCCATGGCGTGCGGCACACCGGAATCCGGCACGCCGGCGACGAAATCCACCTCGGGCACGCCGCCGCGCTCCGCCTCATCCCGCGCCATGATCGCGCCGTTGCGATAGCGCATCAGCTCCACGTTCACACCCTCGTAGTTGGAGTTCGGGTAGCCGTAATAGGTCCACAAAAAGGCGCAGATCTTCATCTGCTTCCCTGCGGGAGAGAGTGTTTGGAAGCCCTTGGCGTTCAGCCGGACGATCTCCCGCGGCCCCAGCTCATAGGCGTCCTGATAGTCGAGCTTATGATAGGCGAAGGACTCGAACGATACGCAGTAGCCGTCCTCGCGCTGCCCGATCAGCACAGGGAGGCGCCCCATGCTGTCACGCGCGGCGATCAGCTCTCCTTCCTCGGTCAAAATCAGGATCGTCATGGAGCCGTCGATGACCTCCTGCGCGTGGAGGATGCCGGAGACAAGGTCGTTTTCCTGATTGATGAGCGCGGCGGTCAGCTCGGTGACATTCACGCGGCCGCTGCTCAGCGTCAGAAATTGCTGGCCCTTGTCGGAGAGATAAGCCTTCACCAGCTCGTCAGTGTTGTTGATGATGCCGACCGTCACGATGGCGTACAAGCCCAGATGGGAGCGCACGAGCAGCGGCTGGGGGTCGCTGTCGCTGATGCAGCCGAGCCCCGCGTGGCCGCGGAAGTCCGCGAGGTCCCGCTCAAACTTCGTCCGAAAGGGCGTATTTTCAATGTTGTGTATCTGGCGCTGGAAGCCCTCCTTCTTATCAAAGAGCACCATTCCGCCGCGGCGCGTGCCGAGGTGAGAATGATAGTCCGTGCCGAAGAAGACATCCAGCGCGACATCGCGGTCCGAGACCGCGCCGAAAAAGCCCCCCATTACGCAAAGAACAGCTCAGAGAGCGTCATGGGGTCGATGTACTTTCCGTCCCGATAGACGCGCATATTGCCGGAGGAGATCTCGTCGATCAGCATCACGCTGCCATCCGGCGCGTAGCCGTACTCAAACTTGATGTCGTAGAGGACAAGGCCCTTTTCGCGCAGGTCATCCGCGACGATCTCGGTGATCTTCTGCGTCATGGCCTTGATGTCGTCATACTGCTGCTCGGTCATCACGCCCAGCGCCACAAGGCCGTCCTTCGTCACCAGCGGATCGCCCAGCGCGTCATTTTTGAAGGTCGTCTCCACATAGGCGGGCAGGTCGGCGCCCTCTTCAATGTACTCGCCGTAGCGGCGGCGGAAGCTCCCCACCGCCTTGAGGCGGCAGATGACCTCCAGCCCATGGCCGAAGACCTTCGCGGGCAGGACCTCCATCGTGGTCTCCTTCAGATCCGCGGAGACATAGTGCGTGCGGATGCCGGCGGCGTTGATCTTTTCAAAAAAGTGCTTGGTCATGCGCAGGTTGACATTGCCCACGCCCTCGATAGTCAGGCCCACGCTGTTCTCGCCGGGGTCAAACACGCCGTCCTTGCCCGTGCAGTCATCCTTGAACCTGAGCAGGTAGTTACCGTTGTCCAGTGCGAATACATCCTTGGTCTTTCCGGTATATACGAGTTTCATTGCTTTCCGCTCTCCTTTTATTTCTTGAAGTGTATTCCTTATTTACTGATAAAGCGCCCGAACCTCTTCGTCCGCGCGCAGCACGGCGTCCCGTTCCCGCGTCCGCGCCTCGTCCAGCTTTTGGGCGAGCTCCGCGTCGGAGACCGCCATGATCTGCACCGCCAGCAGCGCGGCGTTCTTCCCGCCGTCCACCGCCACCGTCGCCACAGGGATGCCGCTCGGCATCTGCACGGTGGAGAGCAGCGCGTCCATGCCGTCAAGCTTCGTCCCGCTGCACGGCACGCCGATCACCGGCAGCGTGGTGTTTGCCGCCATCGCACCGGCAAGATGCGCCGCCATGCCGGCGAACGCGAGGATAACAGAAAATCCGCCCTCCCGAGCCGACGCGGCAAATTCCCTTGCCTCATTCGGACAGCGGTGAGCGGATAATACGCGCACTTCCATCTGGACGCCGTAGTCTCGCAATACGCCTACGGCCTTCTCCGCGACGGGCAGATCACTCTTGCTGCCCATAACGATCGCAACCTTTCTCATCTGCGTTCCCTCCCTCAAACATAAAAATAGGCGCTCCGCTGCCCTTTGCAGTTGGAGTGCCCAGACGGTCGGCCTCTGAAACGCGCCGCCTCAGAGCGATGCTCCCTGCTCCCCCGTGGTAGCCCACATTCCGTCAGTTACAAAGAGCTCAACTTGCTTTCAGTGTACCATACGCCCCGCTTTTCGTCCATTCCGCAAAAGGGAGAAAGAAGATAGAAAATCTTAGCTACATTTATATCGTTATGACAATTCATAAGATGCGCTTATATTGCTCCTTGAAAAAACTTATCGTCGAAAAACCATTTTTGTCTTGACAAGGCAATCCTCGCGTGGTATTCTATCAAAAATTTGAGGAAAGAGAGGCGATAGTCGTGACCGTAGTTTTGAAGGGTGCGCAGGTGTTCCGCCGAGGTGCTTTCAGCGGCGGTGATGTTTCCGTTTCCTTTGGGGATCGTGTTTTTTGCAAGGATATTGTTTTTCCTTCGTCCCTGAATGTTTCTTCCTTTACCATATTACCCGGTTTCGTTGATGTGCATGTACATCTTCGGGAGCCGGGTTTTTCTTATAAGGAGACCATCCGCACCGGCACGCTGGCGGCGGCCCACGGCGGCTATACCGCCGTATGCGCCATGCCGAATCTGAATCCGGTGCCGGACAGCATGGAGACGCTGCAAATGGAGCTGGACGCCATTCAAAAAGACGCCGTGATCCGCGTTCTGCCCTACGGGGCCATCACGAAAGGCGAGCAGGGCATGGAACTGGCGGACTTGGACGCCATGGCCCCCTATGTGGCAGCTTTCTCCGACGACGGAAAGGGCGTTCAGGATCGTGATATGATGCGCCGCGCCATGCTGGAGGCCAAGCGCCTCGGCAAGCTCATCGTTGCCCACTGTGAGGACAATTCCCTCCTGCGAGGCGGCTACATCCATGACGGCGCCTATGCCCGCGCCCACGGACATCGGGGCATCTGCTCCGAGAGCGAGTGGCGGCCCATCCAGCGAGATCTGGAACTGGTGCGGGAGACGGGCTGCGGCTATCACGTCTGCCATATCTCCACCAAGGAGAGCGTCGCGCTCATCCGCAGAGCCAAGGCCGAGGGGCTGAACGTCACCTGCGAGACCGGCCCCCACTACCTGCTGCTGGACGATTCCCGCTTGCAGGAGGACGGCCGCTTCAAGATGAATCCGCCTCTGCGCGATAAGAGCGACCGGGAGGCGTTGCTGGAGGGTCTAGCGGACGGCACCATCGACATGATCGCCACGGATCACGCCCCCCACAGCGCCGAGGAAAAGGGAAGGGGACTGGAAAAAAGCGCCATGGGCATCGTGGGACTGGAAACGGCCTTCCCGCTGCTCTACACCTACCTTGTAAAGCCCGGTGTCATTTCCATGGAACGGCTCATGGAGCTGCTCCACGACGCGCCCTGCCGCCGTTTCAACATCCCCACGGACACCGGCTTTACCGTGTTCGACCTGAATGACAGCTACCGCGTTGACCCGGCAGACTTCCTCTCTATGGGCAAGGCAACACCCTTTACAGGATGGGAGGTCCAAGGCCGCTGCCTGCTGACAGCGACGGGCGAGGGCGCTGTGTGGTGCGATGAGGAGCGGCTGTTAAGAGGAGAGAGACTGTGAAACAAACAAATCTGACAATACTTGAAAACACACGGTTGGCCGACGGCATCTACCGTCTGCGGCTGGCGGGGGACACCTCCGCCATCACCGCGCCGGGGCAGTTCGTGAACCTGAAACTCTCCGGCTTTTTCCTCCGCCGCCCCATCTCCGTGTGCGATTGGGAGAACGGAGAATTGACGCTTATTTATAAAGTCTTGGGCCACGGCACCGAGGCCATGACGGGCATGGCTGTCGGCACGGAGTTGGATGTGCTGACGGGCCTTGGCAACGGCTTTGACGTGTCCCGCGGCGGGGAACACCCCCTGCTGGTGGGCGGCGGCGTGGGGATCCCGCCGCTGTACAGCCTTGCCAAGCGGCTGACCGCCCAAGGCAAGCGTGTCACCGCCGTTCTGGGCTTTAACCGGGCATCCGAGATCTTTTTAGCGGAGGAATTTCGGGCGCTGGGGGCGGAGGTCGTCATCGCCACCGCCGACGGCAGCGCGGGCATCCACGGCCTTGTGACCGACGGCATGGCCGCCGTGTCCGACTACACCTATCTCTACACCTGCGGCCCGGAGCCGATGCTCAAGGCGGTGTACGACGCTTGCAAGACCTCCGGCCAGTTCAGCTTTGAGGAGCGGATGGGCTGCGGTTTCGGGGCCTGCATGGGCTGCTCCTGCGAGACGAAATACGGCAATAAGCGCATCTGCAAGGACGGCCCCGTGCTGGAAAAGGAGGAGATCGTATGGTGAACACAAAAGTGATCCTCTGCGGCATTGAGATGGACAACCCCATCATCCCCGCCAGCGGCACCTTCGGCTTTGGCTATGAGTTCGCGGAGCTGTACGACATCAATGTGCTGGGCACCTTCTCTTTCAAGGGCACGACCCGGGAGCCCCGCTTTGGAAACCCCACCCCCCGCATCGCGGAGTACGCGGGCGGTCTTCTGAACGCGGTGGGGCTGCAAAACCCCGGCGTGGACGCGGTGATCGAAACGGAGCTGCCAAAGCTCAAGCAGGTATTTCACAAGCCGGTGATGGCGAATGTCAGCGGCTTTTCCGTGGCGGAATACGCCGAGGTCTGCGAGAAGTTAGACGCGCAGGAGCAGGTGGGCTGGTTGGAGGTCAACATCTCCTGTCCCAACGTCCACGGCGGCGGGGCCGCCTTCGGCGCGGATCCCAAGTCCGCCGCCGAGGTGACGAAGGCTGTCCGGGCGGTGACGAAAAAGCCCATCATTTTGAAGTTGTCCCCCACGGCGGCTGATATTGCCGCCGTTGCCAAGGCCTGCGAGGACGCGGGGGCCGACGGCGTGAGCCTTATCAACACCCTGCCGGGGATGCGCATCGACCTGAAACGCCGCCGTCCGCTACTGGCCAACACCACCGGCGGTATGTCCGGCCCGGGGATGTTCCCGCTGGCGGTGCGGATGGTGTATCAGGTCTATGAGGCCGTTTCCATCCCCATCGTGGGCATGGGCGGCGTCACCACGGCGGCGGACGTCATCGAGCTGATGCTGGCGGGCGCCGCTGCCGTCGGCGTGGGCGCGGCGAACCTTGTGGAGCCGTATGCCTGCAAGACCATTATCGAAGATCTGCCTGCCGTGATGGAACGGTACGGCATGGAAAATCTGACGGAGATCATAGGAGGAGCACATCATGGGTAAGGACGTTATCGTTGCGCTGGACTTCGACAGCAAGGAAAAGACACTGGCCTTTTTAGACCGTTTCACCGAGGAAAAGCCCTTTGTGAAGATCGGCATGGAGCTGTTTTACGCCGAAGGGCCTTCCATCGTCCGGGAAATTCGCGGTCGCGGACATAAAATCTTTTTGGATCTCAAGCTGCATGACATTCCCAACACCGTGAAAAAGGCCATGGCGGCATTGTCTGCGCTGGATGTGGACATCGTGAACCTCCACGCCGCCGGTACCGCCGCCATGATGACCGCCGCGTTGGAGGGCCTCACCCGGCCCGGCGGCACCCGCCCGCTGCTCATCGCCGTGACCCAGCTCACCTCTACCGATCAGGAGCGCATGGAGCGGGAGCTGTGGATCGAAAAGCCGCTTGCCGAGGTGGTGATGCACTATGCCGAAAACGCCGCGCAGGCGGGTCTGGACGGCGTGGTGTGCTCTCCGCTGGAGGCGGGCGTTGTCCATGAGCGCTGCGGCAAGGACTTCCTCACCGTGACCCCCGGTGTGCGCTTTGCCGACGGGGACGCGGGCGACCAGAAACGGGTCACCACGCCGGCCAAGGCCAAAGAACTTGGCTCCGACTACATCGTGGTGGGCCGTCCCATCACGCAGGCGGAGGACCCCGCGGCCGCCTACCGCCGCTGCCGAGAGGAGTTCGTGGGCTGATGCGCTGGGATACAGTTCTCTTTGACATGGACGGAACGCTGACCGACTCGCAGGAGGGCATCGTAAAATCGGTGAGCTATGCGCTCGAGCGCCTTGGCCGCGAGCTGCCGCCGCGAGATACGCTGACTGCCTTCATCGGTCCGCCGCTCCACGAGAGCTTTTCGGCGATTTGCGGCATGGACGAGGCGGAGACGGAGCGGGCGGTCTGCGAATTTCGCGATTACTTCGCCCGCCGCGGCTGGGCGGAGAATGTGCCCTACGAGGGAATGGCGGAGTTTCTTGCCGCGCTGCACGCGGCGGGGCTGCGTCTGATCGTCGCCACCTCGAAGCCTGATAGCTTTGCACGCAAAATTTTAGAGCATTTTGCGCTGGAGCGTTATTTCGACCTCATCTGCGGCTCCCATCCGGAGGACAGGGCCAGCGCGGACAAGGCGAGCGTCGTGCGCACGGCGCTCACGCGCGCCGATGTGACGGGACACGCCGTCATGGTCGGCGACCGCCGCCACGACATATACGGGGCGCACGCCAACGGCCTTGAGGCCATCGGCGTTCTCTACGGCTACGGAAGTCGCGAGGAGCTGAGCGCCGCCGGGGCGGACTTTCTGGCCGCCGATCTCGACGAGCTGAAAACAGCATTGCTTCAACAATAAGAAATACAGGGAGGAAATGGATATGGACATCAGCAGCAAAATCGCACAGGGCCTGCTCTCCATCGGCGCGGTCTTTCTGCGCCCGCAGGAGCCATTCATTTGGGCGAGCGGCATCAAAAGCCCGATCTATTGCGATAACCGCCTCATTCTCACCGCTCCCGCCGTGCGCGATACGGTCGAGCGCGCCATCGCGGACACGGTGCGCCGCGAGTTCCCGCAGGCGGAGGTTTTGATGGGCACCGCCACGGCGGGCATCGCCCACGCCGCCATCGCCGCGCATCTGCTCGGCCTGCCCATGGGCTATGTGCGCTCGGGCAGCAAGGACCACGGCAGAAAAAACCAGATCGAGGGCAGGCTCGAGGCGGGGCAGAGGGTCGTCGTGATCGAGGACCTCATCTCCACCGGCGGCAGCGTGCTGGATACGGTCGCGGCGCTGCGCGAGGCAGGCGCCGAGGTGCTCGGCGTTGTGAGCATCTTCACCTACGGCATGAAAAAGGGCGTCGAGCGCATGGCCGAGGCGAAGGTCAAGAGCGTGAGCCTGACAAATCTGGATACCATCGCCCGCGTGGGCGCAGAGGAGCATTACATCACCGAGGCGGATGTCGCGCGGCTGCTGGCCTTCCGCGACGACCCCGCCGACGAAAGCTGGATCACAAAAGGAGGAACAAACTGATATGAAAAGCCTGATCGACATTCTGGAGCTCTCCGAGCAGGAGATCATGGAGCTGGTGAATACCGCCGGCGACATCATCGACCATCCCGCCGAATACGCACACAAGTGCGACGGCAAGATCCTTGCGACCCTCTTTTTCGAGCCCTCCACCCGCACCCGTCTGAGCTTTGAGAGCGCGATGCTCTCCCTCGGCGGCAAGGTGCTCGGCTTCTCGGAGGCGAAAAGCTCGTCCGCTGCCAAGGGCGAGAGCGTGGCGGACACCGTGCGCACCGTGAGCTGTTACAGCGATATCATCGCCATGCGCCACCCCAAGGAGGGCGCGCCGCTGGTGGCGTCCATGCACTCGCTCGTGCCCGTCATCAACGCAGGCGACGGCGGTCACAACCACCCCACGCAGACGCTCACCGACCTTCTGACCATCCACCGCGAGATGGGACGCTTTGAAAACCTCACCGTCGGTCTCTGCGGCGACCTCAAATTCGGTCGCACGGTGCACTCCCTTGTCTCTGCGATGAGCCGCTACCCCGGCGTCCGCTTTGTGCTCATCTCCCCCGAGGAGCTCAAGCTGCCGCGCTATGTCAAGGAGCAGTACATCAAGGCCAAGAACATCCCTTACACGCAGTCCACCGACCTCGAGGCCGTCATGCCGGAGCTGGACATCCTCTACATGACGCGCGTGCAGCGCGAGCGCTTCTTCAACGAGGAGGACTACCTGCGCCTCAAGGACAGCTACATCCTCACGCCCGACAAGCTCAAGGGCGCGAAGGAAGCTCTTCGCATCCTGCATCCGCTGCCGCGTGTGAACGAGATCTCCGTCGCCGTGGACGACGACCCGCGCGCGTGCTACTTCAAGCAGGTGCAGTACGGCAAGTACATCCGCATGGCGCTGATCCTCAAGCTGTTGGAAATCAAGTGAGAAAGGAAGTGCGACACAATGATCATTGACTCTATTCAAAACGGCATCGTCATCGACCACATCACCGCGGGCAAATCCATGGAGCTCTATCAGATCCTCGGCCTCGATCAGCTTGACTGCACGGTGGCCATCCTCAAAAATGTTACGAGCGGCAAGCTCGGCTGCAAGGACATCATCAAGATCGACCGCGAAATGGACCTTGACTGGGACCTGATCGGCTATGTCGATCCGAGCATCACCGTCAACATCATCCGCGACGGGAAACTTGTGGAAAAGCGCACGCTCAAGCTGCCTGAGCGCATCCGCGGCGTGCTCAAGTGCAAAAACCCGCGCTGCATCACCTCCGTTGAGCAGGAGCTGCCGCAGGAGTTTGTGCTAACGGATCGTGAAAAGCGCGTTTACCGCTGCCGCTACTGCGAAACGCAGGCGGGTAAATAGGCTTTTGTAAGGCAGAAGTCGAGAAGATCCTGCTTGCAGAGAAGTATGCAGAATCAGACAAGCCTCGACGCACAGGGAGCCTCCTCTCAGCACGCTGTACTGTCCGGGCGCAAAGCCGAAGGCTTCAGATGCACCATGGAGGATGCTCGGCATATCATCACGATAGAGAGAATCTTCGGATACCCTCTATTGCAGCGATGCAGGAACAATGAAAGCTCTTTATCAATTAGGACATGGCGATGAAGGGCCCGGAGCATGTTCTTCTGTTTTGCACTGTAATCATGGCAGAGAGACGTAAGGAATATCCCCGGCCAAGCCGGGGATATTCCTTACGCGGGCAAAGCTCCATGCTGTCGGCCACGCCTCATGTGGCGTTGGTATAGTCTGCTAAACTTCTTCTGCCACTTCATTTCTGAATGGTCTCCCGTTGCTTTACAGCTTGTAGCTGCCAGACAGCATTTCTACTATAACAGGGAGATTTCTTTTTCCGCAATAGTCTCAGCCTGCTCCCGCCGCTTTCGATACTCCTCCAGATACCGGTCCAGACAGACCTTGTTGACGGTAGCCGAGATCGTGCTGCGCAGGAGATCCTTGGCATCAGACTCGGTTTCACCAAGTCCCTCCACGGCAGGAGCGACACCAAACGCTGCGCCGAGCATATTCTCAAACTCATCGCAGAAGTAGTCATAGGCGGTCTGAAGGGGATAGCACTCCTCCTGTATGCTAAACATCAGTCGAAGCCCCTCCAAAGGAACAACAGGCTTGACCACCGCGATGAACAGAAGCCGCGCAAGATGTTCGGCTGTATACAGCTTTTTTTGAGGGGCAGGAACCAGCTTCTGCTTGACATAGTTGCTCACCATGGAGCCAGTCAGTTCAGGCTCTCCTAACGGTGCCAACCGGGCGTTGATATAGCGCACCACCTGCTCCAGATACAGTCCGACCTCCGGGATCTGTGCATAGCGCGGCAGACGGAAGGCCGCGATGTCCGCCGTGATTCTGTTTTGCACTTCTTTTTCCATATTGTTATTATAAGCGTTTCCTCTGCAAAGTTCAACGGCTTTGCGAAATATTTTTAACGGTTTATTAAAAACCGTTGACGAAGAAATAAAAAGCTGATAAACTGCATCCATCCCTTACCGGAACCGAACGACACTTTTTCAGTTGGAGGTCACCTTATGGATCAGATCCGCATTGCCGCAGACTCAAGCTGCGACCTGCTTACCATGGACGGCGTGGACTTTGTCAGCGTTCCGCTCACCGTCCGTACTGCTGTGGAGGAATTTCGCGATGACGCCGCGCTCGATGTCGACGCGATGGTCACAACACTTCGCGGCACGAAGGGCCGCACCTTCAGCGCCTGCCCGAACATCGCGGACTGGGAGTCCGCCTTTGGCGAAAGCGGCGATGTACTCGCGTTCACCATTACAAGCAGCCTTTCGGGCAGCTGCAGCGCGGCACTTGCCGCAAAGAAACGCTGCGAGGAGCAGAATCCCTCTCGCCGCATTTTTGTGGTGGACACGCTGTCCGCCGGTCCGGAGATCGCCCTGCTCATCGAAAAGTCAGCCGCCGAACTGCGCTCCGGCAAGAGCTTCGAGGAGGTCTGCACAGCCGTACAGCAGTATCAGCGCCGTACCCATCTGCTCTTTGCGCTGGAATCCATGCACAATCTCGCCCAGAACGGACGAATCAGCAAGCTGGCGGCAACGATGGCCGGTGTTCTCGGCATCCGCGCCGTTGGGCAGGCCAGCGAGGAGGGCACGCTTGAGATGCTCGGCAAATGTCGGGGCGCTCGAAAAACGCAGGAGCTCCTGTTGAGTGAAATGGTGCGGCTTGGCTACAGGGGCGGCAGCGTCCGCATCGGGCATTGCCGGAACGCGACATTTGCATTGGAGCTCTGCACCGAGCTCCGGCGGCGATTTCCGGGGGCGGAGGTGAAAAGCTATCCCCTGCGCGGGCTGTGCAGCTACTATGCAGAACACGGCGGGATTATGCTGGGCTTTGCATCATGAAAACGAAGGTCTCGGACAGGAAGGCGCTGCCGCATCTTGCGGTACGCATTCTGACACTGCCGCCCATCGTCATCGGGGTAACGCTGCTTCTGATGTACGCTCCGGCAGGGCTTCTGACGCGCAGGGAGCTGCTGCTGTGCGAGGTGTTCCTGCTGGTTATCCCGTTGGCGGCGTACCCGCTGCGGGAGATCTTCCACATTGGAAAGGACCGACGCAGGGGGCAGCGCGGCACGGCGCTGGTATGCAGCGCCGTTGGGTATCTGTGCGGGTTTCTCTGGTCAATGCTGACACCATGCTCATGGCTCGTCCATATCCTGTTTCTCTCTTATGTCATTTCCATCGCAGCGCTGTTGCTGCTCAACGCGGGTTTTGGCCTTCGCGCAAGCGGACACGCCTGCAGTACAACAGCTCCGGCGTTTCTGCTGACATGGAAGCTGCATCCGCTTTTTGTCATACCGTCCGTTCTGCTGATCGCGGCAGTGTACCGCTCCTCCCTAAAGCTGTCGCGCCATACCCTGCCGCAGCTTCTGGCCGGCTCGGCGGTCAGTCTGCTGGCCTGTGTGATCTCGATCGTGGTTTATGGCGTCGGATAAAACGATACTGCGCCGCATCGCCGTCAAATGAAACGACGATGCGGCGCAGTCCTGTCTTTATTGCAGCTTCTTCAATCGCTGCTGTTCTGTTCTGCGTTATATTGATTCTTGAAAAACGCTACCACAACGGCGCCGGGGCCCGCATGGGTTCCGATCACACTTCCTACGGTCGTATAGCGAATTTCTTTCAGGTTTCCCTCCCAGATGTGACGGCTGTCTTCGATATACTTTAGCAGCAGCGCGTCAGAAATTCCACTGTAGCCCAGCAGAACCGGCCTGCTGAAATCAATGCCGCCCGCCTTGTCGATCTCCTGAACGAGCAGATTGTTCCCCATTTTCGAGCCGCGTGCCTTCCCCAGCAGGTGTATCTCGCCGTCAGTGACGGAGATCACAGGCTTGATGTTCAGCACCCCTCCGGCGAATGCGGCTGTCTTTGAAATGCGTCCACCCCGCTTGAGGTATTCGAGGGTATCTACCAGCGCCACCACAACGATTTTTTTCTTCTCTTCCTCCAGTGCCTGCGCAATTTCCTCTGCGGACATTCCCGCGTCCAAAAGCCGGAACGCAAGCTCCACCAGAATCCCTGTTCCCATCGCTGCGCTGGTACCATCTACAACATAAATGTTTTCATAATCCGCCGCCGCGATCATGGCGCTTTGATATGTGCCGGAAAATTTGGATGCAAGGGTAATAACAACGGCTGATTCGCCCGCCTGCCTTGCCTTTTCAAATTCCTTTATAAAGGCGTCCGGCGTTGCCTGACTGGTGGTGGGCATCACATCGCTTTCGACGAGCTTCTCGTAGAATGTTCTGTGGTCAATGGTTACGCCGTCGATGTATTCCTCCTGACCGAAATGAACGGTGAGAGGCACCGTATAGACCCGCGCCTTGATCTCGGGAACCAGATCCGCGGTGGAATCCACAATGATCCTTGTTTTCAATTTCTTCAAGCCTCCTGTTTCCCGCTGCTTTGGGCGATTGCGTTCAAGCTTCTGCTGATGGCGGAAAGGCTGCGGTAAAGTGCCGCTCGTTCGTCCTCCGTGAGGGTACGGCTGACCGTATCGAGGACAGCGCCAATCTTCTCCGCGATCCTTTTGCCGACCTCCTGCCCTTTTTCGGTCAAGCGCAGAGGGTTTCTGTACCGTTTGACCCGGTCGGAATCCCGGACGATAAATCCGTTCGTTTCCAGATAGTCCAACGCACGGGAAATGGTCGCCTTATCCTCCTCGCAGTGCTCGCACAGCTCCGCCGAGGTCACGCCATCCAGAGAATATATGTAGTACAGACAGGACACATGGGCGCTTCTCAGATGATATGCGGCCATCTCCTGATTTTTTATCCTCCGTATGTCGCGGCTGATCCGGTTGATCAAAACCGTAAACGTCTCAAAACGCTCCTGCATGGCTGCGCTCCTCTCTCACGAATACTTTTGTTGAAATCTCAACGGTCAGACTATACCACATGGTTGTTGAAATGTCAACAGAAGAGTTCCGCACAGCCCATACTCTTTGATTGCATCCCACGGCGCGGGGGCTCGGCGCGGTTTTCGTGTTGTTCATCGAGCAGAAAAGCGGGATGCGAGAATACCGAAAAACCTCGCCGGATCAATCCGGCAAGACTTTGCTTTTGACCACATAAAATGCCACAGACAGATTTGGGACACATGGGGGTTGCGAGTCACAAGGTGTCAGGAAAGTAATTAGAATTGAGAGGAAACCGCTAAAAACGGCTAAAAAGTGCAGAAAAAATATTGCGGGAGCTCTTTGTCTCTTGCAGCGAAAAGAGAACAGCGCAGCGTCAAGGCGAAAAGCCCGTCCGCTGCGCTGTCCGATGTTCGCTTATGTGGTCATGCCAGCGGCTTTGATATTTAGCCGTATGTCAGCCGGTCACTTCTTGCAGCGCCAGAGGAAGGTCACGATCTGACCGCGGGTGCAGTCGTTGCCAGAGCCGAACAGTCCGCCACCGATGCCGGTGGTGATGCCCTTCTTCGCTGCCCACGCCACTGCGTCTGCATAGAAGGCCGTGGTGGAAACATCGCTGAACTCGGCTTTGTCGCTGACTGCGGGGCTGCCGGAGGCACGATAGAGGAAGGTCACGCTCTGCGCACGGGTGCAAGTAGCATCGGGACTGAACATACCCTCGCCGGTGCCGCCGGTGATGCCATTTTCAACGGCCCACGCCACGGCCTGCTCATAGAAGCTGCCGAGTTTCACATCGCCAAAGGCGGTGCCGGTGTTCTTGGGAGCGGGGCTGCCCGCCGCGCGCCACAGGAAGGTGACGATCTGCGCGCGGGTGCAGGGATCGTTGGGGCCGAACAGTCCATTGCCGATGCCGCCGGTGATCCCCTTCTCCTGCGCCCACTTGACCGCCTCGTAGTAGTAAGCGTTCGCGGGAACATCCTTGAAAATCTGCTCCGGAACCTCCTCAACGAAGCTGGCCTTGATGGTGACCTTGCCGCTGGGCATCTTGAAGGTGTACTTGCCGTTCTTCTCGGTGAGCTTCAGCGCGTCGCCGCTGCGGTCGAGCACCTTGAGCATTTCGAGCTCGTAGCCCTTGTCGGGCGTCGCGGTGATGGTCACGGTGTCGCCGTGGCTCGCGTTTCTGGGCGAAACGGTGATCGTACCGTTCTTGGTCTTATCCACGGTGATGGAGTAGCTCGGCGAGCTGCTGCCGCCGCCACCGCCTGTCATACCGCCTGTGCCGCTATTGCGCAGGATCGTCAGCGTGTAGGTTTTAGCGCCGATCTTCACGACAATGTCGGTTGTGCCGCTGTTGGGGATGGCAACGGTTGCGCTGCCGCCGGTGGACAGATCCTGTCCGTTGATGCTCACGGACTCGCCGTTTCCAGACACCGCTGTGACTAGCGTAGATGTTGCTCCGCTATCATTTTGCAGCGTATAGGTATAGTTCGTTCCGTTGGCGGTAAAATCGCCGAGCCCCACTGCCAGACCTTCAAAGGTCAGCATGTCATCACCGGGCACTGCGGCTCGCACCACTACGCGGGTGCCAAGCCGGGAGAAGGTGACGGGTTCCGCCCAGGAGGTTTCCCCGGGGATAACACCGCCAATACTGGTCTTTTTCGTTTCCAGAACGGCCCCGGCAGCATCCAGCAGCGTGGCCACCAGCTCTGCGCTATTCTGAGACTGCAGGCAGTTGTTGCGCAGGGTAATGGCGGCGGTGCTGTGACCGTTGCCGTCGTTCCCCTGTGTCACATCCATCGTCAGCCGCTCTCCGGTGCGGGCCAGTGCGCCGGTCATATGGACGCTGGCCTCGCTGTCACTACCGTCATACTCCGGCAGGCGCTGATTGCTTCCCGTTCCACCGATCTGACCTTCCGCCCACGCCTCGGCGTACAGATAGGTACCCACATTGGGGATCTCGTTTTTGCCAATGGAGTTCATATACTTGCCCAGATCATAGATCAGGTCCAGTGTAAAGGTTCCCTGATCGATGCGGGCGAGGGCGCTCTCTCCGGAAACGGTGATTTCTTTACCGCGAACCGATACGCCGTTTGTGGTGCAGTCTACCACTGCAGATTTGGTATGCAGATCATCCGCATAGAACGCAAGCTTCACCTCGCGGCCCTTTCCGCCGGCCAGCGTGGCGGCAGAAGAATTATAGAGGGTCATGCGCACCGTGCGCTTGCCGGCGCTCTCCGCAATCACTTCCATTTGCGAGATGCCAATGTCGGGATAATCCAGATACACTGTGCCGTTTTCGTGGATGCCGCCGGCGGCGGTGATGGTATAGCCCGGGTCGGTCACGCGGTCCTTCACATGGTGCCAGACGGTAAGGGTGGTGCTTTCATTGGGCAGCAGTTTTTCTGTAAGGGTGGCGGTTTCCCCGCTGCCAATGCTGACCTTTAGGTTTGTCACATCGTTCAGCCCGGTGTTGCGGATGGTAAAGCGAATGGGTGTCAGGCTGTTCAGCGCCAGCGTTGCATAATCCACACCGATCTGTTCCACTGCCACCGCATCGGTGATAAAATCAGAGGTAGCGGTATAGAGGTTCGTTTTCTCACCCGGAACGGTCACGCCGTTGATTACCTGCGGGTTTCTGTCGTCATACTGGGTGGCCTGAATGGCGGCCTGCACCTGATTGGGGCCGCTGACATAGGCATCAAAGTGGTCAGCCAGCGTACGATCCGGCAGCTCTGCCAGTTTCAATGGTGCGGAGAGTGTGTAGGTATTTGCGGCATGGCGCAGCTTGGCCGCCTTCAAAATGCCGTGATCTACCGCGCCGTTGGCGTTATTGACAGTCTCATTCCAGACGATGGTAAGATCATTGATGCTGCGATAATTCTCGCTGAGGGAAGCGAAGCGGAAGTCTCCGCCCACGACGGCGTTGCCGCTGCTGGTCAGGGCAGACAGAGAGCCGGGGAAGCTGTTGGACATGGTGCCGCTGCCGTCCACAGCCAACAGCTGGATATCGCTGCTGCCGCCTCGGACACTATGCCAACCGATGACAAATCGGTCATCCCCGATGCCAAAGTTGGCTGCAACGACCTGGGGGTTTTCGTCAAGATTGCTGTCACGGGTCGCCAGCATGGCTGTACCGGGATTTCCGTCAGCAGCCACAGTACAATAGGCGATCTCGTAGTCGGAGGTATCTCCGGCTCCGCTGCGGTCCAGCGAGTAAACCGCCATAGCGGTTCCGTTGGGCAGCATGGCCGCCTGCAACGCCTTCACGCTGCCAGTAGCACCGTTATAAAGCATTTGGGCCTTGCCCCAGGTGCCGCTGTCATAGCAACGGTACATGATACAATCTCTGGTCGTGAAGTTCAGCAGGTTGTTGCTGCCCTGCGTACCGGGATCGGGGGTGTAGACGCTGCGCCAGAACACGATGGCCTTGCCGTTGCCGCCTACTGCCGTGGCTGGGGCCAGATCCGGCGTGCCGTCGTTGGTTAGGCGGGTGGATGTCCAGGTTGAGCCGTTATAGACGGACACTACGATCTCCGTGCTGTTCATCAGCAGGTTTTGCTCTTCCAATGTCACGGGATCACCGGCATTTTTACCCGGTAGGTCGGTGCCCATGCGAACCCAAGCCGCCGCCGCGAAGCTTTCGGTGCCGGACAAAGAAACGCTCGTGTCGCCGTAGCCGGAGAACCCTGTGGGATCGTCAATTTGGCTGGAGATAGAATAGACGCCGCCATTGAGGGTGGAGAAATGCGCCCGGCTGTCGTAAATACTGCTGCTGTCGCCGTCGTTGATGTAGGCCAATACCTTCCCGTCATCGCTGAGCTGTGGATAGGATGTGGGGTTGGCGTTGGTCTGGATGTTTTCCAGCCCACTGGGGGAGTTCAGAGAGAACAGCATCATCCGCCGCTGGGGCTGGCCCCAGGTACGGGCATATTGCTCCAGATAGTCCCGGCTTTGGAGCGTTGCACTGGCAGAAGCCACCTGCATTCCGCTCTGGGCCGCCGCCATCCGCAGCGAGGCAAGGCTCAGTCCACTGGTGGCGTTATCCCAGTAGTCGTCGATCGTTCCCCAGTCATTAAAAGTCTTGGTGGCTCCAAGGCGTCCGGAGGCGATCACCGCCTCGTAGGAGATAAACAGGAAGGTTGCCACAAATTTGATTCCCACTTCGCTTTGGATCCCCAGGGCCTGACCGTTGATCTGGCGCTTTGTCTCGTCGGCAAGATAGGTGCGGGAAAGGAACTTATTCTGACTGTCCACATCCAAATTGCCGAATAGGCCGATCTTCAGCGCCACGACCGAATAGTCAAAGCCAATGCCGCCAAACGCGTGGACATAGGCGTTGATACGCAGCGTGGTCAAAAAGTCATTCACTGCCGTGGCTGTGGGATCGCTCCAGGCAAGCCCCTCGCCCTGCTGGCCATAGCGCACTGCGGTACGGAAATCCAGCTGAATGGCGCCGCCCAGCTCAAAGGTTGCTGTCAACGGCACGGGGCCAGCCATGGCGTTCACGCTGAAGGTGAAGCCCACACCAACGCCGGCGGTAAAGCCGCCGCCTACGGTGAAAACCTCCCACTCCTTTTTTTCGGCGTTATAGCGGATCTCCGCTTCGTAAAAGCCCTCCAACTGCAAGTTGAGATCCGTGTTGGTGACCTTGCCGGCTATGGAGTTGGCTTTGTATTCCCCCTTGGGATCATAGGTGCCCTTGGCCATCTGGCTCAGATCCCCGGTACCGGGCACGCCCACCTCCAGGTTCTGCGTCAGCACATTCGCACTCAACGCCACGCCGTCCTCGGAATAGTCCATGTCCTCCATCTCCAGCGTATTGTACCCGGCCCAAATCATGGCACGGAACACGGAGGGATCTTCGCTGGGGGTGATGATCATTTTGAACACGGAACTGTCCACCGGACCGTTCAGCTCGCCCAGCCGTCCGGTCAGCGCCTTGAGAATGTTACTATCGCCCACTTCGCCAAAGTTGTATTGACTCACTTCACTGGAGGAAGCCATCGTCGCCAGAATACCGGTGACGCGCTCATCCTCTGTCACCTTGGGTACTCGGGTCAGATCAACGACCCGGAAGGGCATTATTTTCTCTTGCAGCAGGCTGCCGTTCAGGCTCAGCTGCGTTTTCATACCCACATCCTTGCCGTCGGCGATCCATCCGGAGGTGGTCATGGTGGCCTCGGTGAGGGTCAGATCGTTTTCCGCTACGGGGATGGATGAGAAGGGATACTGCTTGGTACTGCTGCTCTGGGCGGCAGGAAGAACGCCGTATTCGTCCGCCAGCTTGAGACTGTAATTCTTCGCCTTGGCAATATCCTCGCCCCAGAGGAACATGGTGGTGTGCAGGCTTGCTGTTTTAAAGCTGCTGTTAGGGCCAATCTTCCCGGTCGAGCTGCGGACATCCACCTTCTGACCGTTGGCAAGACCGTAATCAACGCTTTGCGCCACAATAAAGGGTTTCTTTTTCTCCCCCGCCGGCACGCTCTCCAGAGAGACAACGCCCTCTGCGGTGCGCATTACATCGTCCACGCCCAGCTTGCCGTTGACGGTCAGCAGCAGCGGATAGTACTTGTCGCCGTCAATTTCGCTGATCTCCAGAATGTACTCCAGCTGATCCAGAGCGGAAAGCGCCGTGGTGTTGCTCTCGCCCTTTTCGGCCGACCAGAACTGGGTGGAATCCAGATAGACGGTTATATTTCCCGCCGCATCCGTGGTATAGGTGTCGCCGGTGATGCCGCTGACAAGTGCGTTTGCCTTGGAGCCCAGCAGAGCTGCCTGGCAGTAGCCTCCGTTTTTATAAACGCCGCCGCGAACGGTCACCGTCGTTTTCGCCAGCGGATCGCCGCCCGGTTTGATGAGCGTCACAGATGCCCGGGCGACTTGCCGAAGGCTGAAGGTATTCAAGGGATAAAGCTGCAGCTTTGTGGCATCCCGCTCACCGGAACGCAGATTTTCTTTATAGATGGTGCCCAGATAAATATCCTCGCCGGAGCCGGATCGCAGAGACACCTCACTGGCGATTCCGTTGGGCTCGTAAAGCGCCAGCACGCCATCACGGTTGGTCTTGACCGTTTTGGACGCACCTGTGCCGTCGGTGTATTGCAGCGTAGTTTCCGCCGCAGGCGTCAGCTGGAAGAGATAGAACTTATTTTGCAGCGTCTCCGCTGTCACCTGTACGGCGGCTTTCATGCCCGTGGCGGCATGGGTAGCCGTGACGGTTGCGGTGCCGTTGGCCCGGCCGGACAGCGCCATTTTGGTTTCGGGAAGGTAGGACTTAAAGGAGAAGTTTCTGATGTCCTCATACAGTCCGCCCTGCTTGTAGTTGACGGAAATGGCATTGTTGTTGTCGGAGGCCCACTCGATGCCGTCTTTAAAGGAGTTCCATCTGTACTTGTCATAGTTGATGCCGATGTACTCGATCAGCCCCAACTCCTGGCGCAGCTGCAAAATTTTATCTGTTTCGGTGGGCAGGGTGCCGCTGACCTTGGAGGTATTGTCCATGGTCAGCTTAGAAATCGTGTCTCCTTTGCCGTCCTGAACCTTCAGTGCGTCGGCATTGTAGACATACAGGGGGAAGGAGTCGGTGCTGGGAGATTCCTCACCAGGATTCTCCACGCTCAAAACCACCTGATAGGTGTCCTTTAGATTGTCGGCTTGCACACTCTGTAATTGCAGGGAGTAACTTCCGGAGGTGCCGGATAGGCTCTCTTTGTCCACCACTTTGGTGGTTTTGTTGTCCTCTGTGACCCGGGTAATGGTCAGCGTGGACTGTTGAGGGGCGCCGACAGTGGCATTTTCCACCGACCAGCCGATATTGACGGTGCCGTCGGTATCCTTGAGGTAAATGCTCCGGGGCGGTGTCAGCTTGGCCGTGGCAGGTGGTGCCTGCACGATGATCCAGGCAAGTGCCGACAGGCGGACGTTCTCACCCCCGGCGTTGGGGTGCGGCATGGAGACCCGCACCGTGTAGGCCGGGATATTGCCGTTGGAGAGCTTGGAGAGCACATTCTCTGGGATCCGCACGCTGTTTTTATCCTTGCCGGCGGTATAAGCCGCAACGGGCTTGAGGCCGCTCAGCGCCGCCTCATCCGCGTAGTTGCCCTCATACAGTTCGATCCTGTATTCGAACTCTTTGCCCTGTGCCATCAGCGCGGCGTTGGAGCTCCACAGCACGGTGGCGGGCTGATTTACCCGCGTCACGATGGACGCGCTGCCGGGAATCACCAGTGCCAGAGAATCGCCCGCCGTCACGGTATAGGGCTTTGACTCGCCCGTCACATCATCGGTAGTTTCCACAGTCCCGTTGTCCGCCGTAAAGGTAAAGATGACGCGTCCCACCTTGGCTCCTGTGGTGGTAACAACGCCGGTATCCTCGTTGATGGTGGCAATGAGCGGGTCACTGCTGCTCCATTTACCGGTGGTGTAGCTGGCCTGCTCACCGCTTGCCCCCAAAACCTGGGCCTGAAGCGTGGGGCGGGCGGGTTTGCCGAGGGAAATCGTATAGTTGGCGGGATCCGCTTCCGGGACGACCTTCACCGTGTGCGCGGAAACTTTCCTTTGCACCGTGAACTGCCGGGTCAGGGGAAGAACATTCACCCAGTTAGAGTTAGACTCGTCTCGCTCGCCCTCGTTGGCCTGCAGCGTCACCGTGTAGGTGCGGTCGAAATCAGAGGGTGGTGCGATTGCGTAGTCGCTAATGGTGAAGTCTCCGCTCTCTGTGTCCAGATAGACCTGCAGATGGATTGGTTCAACCGCGGAGCCGTACCTCAGCTCGAGACGGAAAGGGGCTTCCCTCGACTCTGTTCCTTCCGGGGTGTGATAATTGCTGTATTTGGTCTTGTAGGCCTCCGCCATGTTGGCGTTCATCGTGAACGATGCCTTGCCGTTGGCGTAGTCGGCGGTCAGTGCGGTGGGAGCGTTGCGCATCAAGACGCTCTTCAGCTCAACTCCGGTAATCGGGTCGCTTTGATAGAGTGCGGTATCCAGCTCATGGCCGAAAACATCTTCCACACCGGTCATACCATTGACGATGACCGTGGTGTTATCCACATCCTGCACAGGGTACCAGAGCATTGCCGTGACGCCGCAGCTGTTCATGGAAAGCTCAGCGGCGCTATACTCTTTGCCGTTGATGGTCACGCGGGCGTTTCCAAGCTTCACGAACTCGTTAAAGGTAACTGTGATGGGCACGTGCTGTCCGCTGGCATAGGTTCCCTCCGGGGCCATGACGCTTTGAATGATGGGGGCGTCCGTGTCCAACAGCTTGGCGGTGACGTCGCTGGTCTCGGTGGAGGCTGTGGTATTTGGGGTATCGCCATTTACATTCTTCAGACACAGTTCGAAGGGCAGCCAGTACGTCTGATTCTCTCTGTTTTGCGTGGTAGACTGCAGGGAGATGCTGACCGTACTATCCTTGTTAATCGTACAGTCCAGCGCTTTCTTTCTGTCGCCGCTGAGATTCAGAGATGTTTCACCGAGCTTGAACTCCGTCAGATAGAACGGGGCACAGGCTCGGGCATCGCCATACGGCACAGGGCCAGTATAGGTATCTACGTCTTTACTCCAGGTAAACTTGATGCTGGCGCCGATTTGGTATGGCTGATAAAAGGAGCCGCTGGGACGCACCGAGTTGCGGGCGCCCTCCAAAATTCTGATGGTATCGCTTAGCGCAACGAAGTCCGGATTGTTGGCACCGGTGCCTACATTGTATCCATCTGCCAGCAAAGGAATATACATATTCGCCTATTTAACCCGTTTTTGCAATATTTTCTCCGTTTTGCACAAAGGCAGGATTTTGACGGACGCCCTCCTCAACGAGCTGACGTGCATAAACAAAAGAAAATCGCGTTGAAACGCGGAAAAATATACGATGCCGCAGAACCGGAAGCGGAAATTTCAGAAAGGAGAGTAACATTATATGAAAAAGTTACTCGCTCTGGTGCTGGCGCTGGTCATGTCCATGTCCCTCGTCACCATCAGCAACGCAGCTTTCAAAGATGCCGACAAGATCGACTACAAGGAAGCTGTTGACGTCATGAACGCCGTTGGCGTGTTCATTGGCGATGAAAAGGGCAATTTCAATGCCAAGGAAAACCTGACCCGTGAGCAGGCCGCGAAGATCATCGCGTACCTCGAGCTCGGCTCCAAGGCTGCTGACGCCCTCGTGGGCGGCGCTACCTTCACCGACGTGGCTTCCTCCCGTTGGTCCGCCGGCTTCGTCGGCTACTGCGCGCAGGCCGGTATCGTCTCCGGCGTCGGCGACAGCAAGTTCGATCCTGCCGGTCAGCTGACCGCTCTGCAGTTCGGCAAGATGCTGCTCGTTGAGCTCGGCTACGATGCCAAGGCCGAGGGCATGGTCGGCACCGACTGGGCCATCAACACCAGCAAGCTCATGGCCGGCACCAAGCTGATGGACGGCATCTCCGGCTCCGTCAACCAGGTCCTCACCCGTGAGAAGGCCGCTCAGATGTGCCTGAACGCCCTCGAGGCTCCCATGGTCACCTATGACACCAAGGGCTCCACTATCACCGTCGACGGCACTAAGATCAACTTCGGCGCTTCCGTTGCCAAGTATGAGACCTCCACCGTCGCCAAGGATCAGAACATCTCCAAGGAGAAGCTCACCTCCGGCGAGTACACCGTTGAGCTCGGCGAGAAGCTCTACAAGGATCTCAAGAAGAACTCCACCACCGATGCTTTCGAGCGTCCCGCTACCGAGTGGATGCTCAAGGCCAAGTCCATCGGCACCTATGCGGATGCTGCTGACCTGTCCTACACCGCTACCGTCGAGATCGGCACCATCTATTCCGACCTCGGTCTGAGCAAGGGCATTGACGATTCCAAGGTCACCTATTATGAGGATGGCCGGAATCTGTCCAGCTCCTGGACTCAGGATATCGTCAAGGGCAGCAAGGTCGAAAAGGGCGGCAACGGCACCCTGCTCGAGGTCTACTACAATGACGACGCCGAGTCCCTGACCGTGATCGCGATCAACACCTACGTTGGCAAGATCACCGCTTCCTACAAGGCTTCCACCACCAAGGATGCCTATGTCACCTTTACTGCCAAGACTGGTGCCGGCTCCTCCTATGAGACGGACGACAGCTACAGCAAGGATGACATCGTTCTCTACACCTACTCCGGCAAGGCTGGCGACGCTGGCGTCAAGAGCATGGCTCTGGCCGAGAAGGTCACCGGCAAGATGAACGGCTTCACCGCCGAAAAGAACGTCACCGTTGACGGCACCACCTACAAGAAGAGCGCCAACGGCACCTCCATCACCCCCGGCATGAACACCAGCGTTGGTAAGGACGTTAGCGTTTATTTGGATCAGTACGGCTACGCCGCTTTTGTCGACGCTGACGATACCCTGCAGTATGCGGTCATCCTCGCCTATGAGAAGGGTTCCCGCCTTGAGAGCGCTCGTGCCAAGCTCCTCTTCACCGACGGCACCACCAAGAAGGTCGACGTCAAGGCTCTGAAGAAGAATGACGGTACTACGGTTACTCCTGTCAATCTGGCTGACTATACCTCTGCCAACTCCGATCTGAACCAGTACGATGTGGTCTCCTACACCGTCAACAGCGACGAGGAGTACACCCTGACCCTGGCGGCTGACGCGCGTGACGCGGTCGTTGGCTCCGCCAAGATCACCAAGGGCATCCCCTCCCTCGCCGGCACGGTCTCTGGCAACTGGTATAATGTCGGCTCCACCAACGGCGGTCTCCTCTATGCCAACGGCAAGACCACGTTCCTCGTCATCGACGAGAGCGGCACGGACACCACCTACACCTCCTACACCGGCATTGCCAACGTCCCCAACATCGAGTGGAAGGGCGGCACCTACACTGCTCCCATCACCCTGCTGACTGAGGACAACACCATTGCCAAGATCGTTGTCGTCGCCAAGACCAAGGTTAGCGGCCAGACCAACAACCTCTACATCTCCGACGGCAGCAAGGCTGTCACCTTCATCAAGGGCGGTTCCGCCGGCCAGTCCTACACCAAGGATCTCGGCTACTACTATGAGTATGACGCCATCATCGACGGTGCTGAGACCAAGATCAAGACCGACTTCGCTGTCACCAACTACAGCATCCTGACCGGTGTTTCGTACAACAGCAAGGGCGTTGCCTCCGGCTATAGCGATATCGCCTACATGGATATCAACAATCCTGCTACCAAGCATGACGGCGACAAGCTCTTCACCGCGGTTGGCACTGAGGCTACCACCAACTCCGTTGTGAAGATCGGCACCAAGCTCTATGCCTTCGATGATGACTGCAAGGTCTACTACATCGGCACCGACGGCACTCTGATCGCTTCCGCTCCTGCCTCCATCGGCAAGGATACCAACGATCAGGTTTGGTTCAAGCTCACCGATGGCCTGCTGAGCACTGTGTTCATCAAGGTTGTTGACGAGACCTCTGCTGTCAATCCCAGCAATGGTACTGTTGCTGTCAAGCTGGTCAAGGATGCTTCCGGCAAGGTCACTCTGCAGTACACGAACTCTGACGCCGCTGCGGTTGCTTACACCGGCACTGTGACGATCACCAATACCACCAACGGCTATACTACCACCGTTGATCTGGTCGGCGGTTCTTTCAATGCTAACTCTACTACCTTCGCCGACGCCGAGACGATTGCTGTCTCTTCCAACAGCGCTGTGAAGTATCAGGCTACCGTTACCGTCGGCGGTGCGGTTCTGACCACCAACAGTGTGATCGGCGGCTAATTGCCAAACCGATATCAAAGCTTTTTGAGCTGAGATAAAAAAGGATCGCTCCTCATTTGAGGAGCGATCCTTTTTTACTTTTTCACGCCGTACAGCGTCACACTGCTGCCCGCTGTGAAATACTGCGCGGACGAGGTTTTATACAGCGAGAGCGAGTTGGGGCCGGTCTCCCCGAAGTTCGAAGCGTTCGTCGTGCAGACCGTAACGGTCTCGCCGGTGCTCGTCAGCTTTCGGGTGGTGATGTAGTAGCAGCCGTCGCCGGGGCACAGCTCGACCTCGGCGTACTCGCGCCCGGTGGGGCCGAGGCCCGCGGCGTAGTCATAGTTGGCAAACTCGCGGTTGACGTAGTGGCGGAAAATGGTTCCCTCGCCGCTGCCGAAGCGCAGACGATAGTCCACGTTGTCAGTGCAGGCGAGCGCTGGGCGGATAATCAGCTTGGAGAAACTGCGCAGGTCGATGTCGGAAAGGTTCATATCGATCTGTGCGATCTCCGATGTGACCGTGATTTCTTTGAGCTTCACGAGCATGTCGCCCGCGATGCGGGCGGTGGTCTCCGCCGCGATGGCGTCGGCGTTGGCCTTGAGCGCGGCGTCGATCTTGGCGTTGTCGGCGTTGAAGTCGTCCATCATCACGCGGTCGGACTTTGCCCATTGGTTGAGCTGGTAGTTGGTGGTTTTTGTCATGCTTCCTCCTGTTTTTTACGCCCTGCGATCAGGGCAAGGTTTGTTTTCAAGCCGCCCTGCCGGGGCAGCCGATGGTGTATGATTCAGTTTTTCGTGTAAAATTCCGAGGTTTCCGCCGGTTTTATGATTTTTTCTTACGGCGAAAGCACCTCGAATCACTTGTAAGAGTGATTCGCCCATTTGGTGTCCACTTATGTGCAACGAGGGCAAAAAAATTTCCGGCTTGACATTTTCGCCCGCCGGATTATAATGAAGATAGCAAGGGACGCTGCTGTATCGGCAGTTAGCCCTCAAAAATCAACACAGGTTTATCTATGTTGACCGCTCGGGTGCTAGCCGGGCGGTCAACACGCTTTTGGGGCTATGTAGATCATGACCGCAAGGATCACGATGAAGCATATCGCGAAACGCAAGGCTCGCGCCCGGCGTCCGTTTCCCATCTGCATCACCCCCTTTCGCAAGGGAGTGGCTAACCGCCGCAATACAACAGCGTCCTTGAGACGATTGTACCATACCGCACAAAAAAGTCAAGCCCTCCCGATCGGGAGGGCTTGTTGCGTTTACGCAGTTACTTGCTGAACTTGGTAAAGAGCATGACGATCAGCGTGATGAGCGCCATGACGGCGAAGATGCCGAGCATCCCCTGCCACAGGATCGTGAGGGCGGCTTCGAGAGCAGTCATATTCCCTTCCTCCTTACTTCAAGAGCTGCGGCACGAGGTTGAGGATCATGCCGCCCGCGAGGACGCTTGCGATCTGCCCTGCCACGTTCGCACCCACCGCGTGCATCAGCAGATGGTTCTGCGGATCGGCCTCAAGCCCCATCTTCTGGATGACGCGCGCGGACATCGGGAACGCCGAAATGCCTGCCGCGCCGACCATCGGGTTGACCTTCTTCTTGCTGAACAGGTTGAGGAGCTTCGCGAACATCACGCCCGCGATGGAGTCGAACACGAACGCCACGAGGCCAAGGCCCATGATGATGAGCGTATTCCGGTTCACGAACTGGTCGGCGCGCATGGAGAACGAGATCGTGATGCCGAGCAGCAGCGTGATGAGGTTCGCCAGCGTGTTCTGCGCGGTCTCGGAGAGACGGTCAAGGCAGCCGCACTCGCGCAGGAGGTTACCGAACATCAGGAAGCCGACGAGCGAGACGGACATCGGCGCGATGAAGCCCGCGATGATGGTCACGAGGATTGGGAAGCAGATGCGCAGCGTGCGCGAGACGTTCTTGGGGTTGTAGGGCATCCGGATGCGGCGCTCTTTTTTCGTCGTCACGAGCTTGATGGCGAAGGGCTGGATGATCGGCACAAGCGCCATGTAAGAGTATGCCGCGACGGCGATGGGGCCGACGTAGCTCGAGTGCAGCACCTGCGAGACGAGAATGGAGGTCGGGCCGTCCGCCGCGCCGATGATGCCGATGGAGGCGGCGTCCGCGAGGTCGAAGCCGAGCAGGACGGCAGCGACCATGGTGAAGAAGATGCCGAACTGCGCCGCCGCGCCGAAGAGCAGCATCTTGGGATTTGAGAGCAGCGGGCCGAAGTCGATCATCGCGCCGATGCCGATGAACAGCAGCAGCGGCAGTGCTTCGCTGGCCTCGATGGTGGTCTCGAAGAGCCACTGGATGATGCCCTGGCTCTCGCCGATGCCCTCGACCATCTGGTTGAGGACGCCGGAGCTCGGCAGGTTGACGAGGATGGCGCCGAAGCCCATCGGCAGCAGCAGCGCGGGCTCATAGTCCTTTTGGATGGCGAGGTAGATGAGCGCGAAGCCCACAAGGTACATCACGCCTTGCTGCCACGTCACGGCTCGAAAGCCGTCAAGCAGAAAGCTCATAAATGCAACACACTCCTGTATTATAGAATTGGTTTTGGGAAAAGAAAAAGACTCTTACCGTCGGACGGCTGCAAAGACGTCTTCGGTAAAAGTCTCGCCATTTCATGAGCGGACCGGGGGCGCAGCCCCGTGATGACGACCCGCCCGACGCCGCAGCGGCGCTGGCTACTCCCTTATTCCTTTCGGTATCATAGCATACGAAGCGTCCTGTGTCAAACCAATTATTGCCGTTTCGTAAACTTTTTTGCGCCCTCTTTACTATTTAGGCGAAATCATATAGAATAAAAGCAATTTTGATAGAAAGTGTGATGGATCTTGCAGAATTTCATTTATAAGCTTCGCTGCGCGATGGCGCGCTTCATGTACGGTCGAAACGGCGCCGACCAGCTCTGCTGGGCTTTGTTTATCGCTGAGTTGGTGCTCAGCCTGCTGCCCGCCTTGGTGCCGGGGCAGGCATTTGCCGCCTTTATCCACTATACCACGCTCTTTTTGTGCGTATATCTGCTGTTCCGTATGTTCTCGCGCAACCTCGAAAAGCGCCGTGCGGAAAACGCAAAATTCATGCAGTGGTGGGGGCCGAAGCAGAGCGCCCTGCGCGGAGCGAAGGCCCGCCGCGCCGACAAGGAACACAAGTATGTGAAGTGCTCCTGCGGCACCTATTGCCGTGTGCCGCGCAGCGTCGGAACGGTCGAATTGACCTGTCCGAAGTGCGGAAAAAAGCGGATCGTGAAAACCTGAAAATGAGTCCTTTTGAAAAAAGCGCCGAAGGGCGCTTTTTTTGTACACTTTGACGATCCGTTTTGTTCAAAACCGCCCATGTCTACCCGATGGCTACCCGCCGAAACGCCTGGGGCGCAAGGGCTTGCGGGTTTTCCGAGAGGGTCGCCGTCTACCCTTCCGTCTACCCATTTTTTCGCGCCGATCCCCGAAACACCTGCCATTGCTGCGAAAATTTTTGAAATTTCCGAAAATGTATGAGGATACGATATCCCCATATAATACGTCTGTATTTTTGTATTCTTTATGATAGTTCGGCGCGGTCATTTCTGTTTTTATTGCGGGGGCGGGAACCGTCTTTATTAGCTTGAGCTGATGGTGGTCGGCATAGCTGGCGCCGTCATAGAACACCAGATTTTCCGCATCGTAAAATTCGATCATCCCCAGCAGGTCGCCATAGGAATAAGAATTATCGTGCAAGGCTCCTTTGGTTTTAACCTCGACAGTGATTTGACAACCACCTAAACTGTATCTCGAGCCTACGTCATAGGTCAGCTTGTAGGACCCGTCGCTTTGCTTGACGACCTCACTCGTCTCGCCTATCGAGACCTCCACACCGGTGATATACTCGCTGAGCTGGCCTTTTTGAATGCGGTAGGAAAAGCCGACCAGTTTTCCGCCGTATACAGTAAAAGTCCCGGAGCTGCATTTGTTGTTGTTTGCTTCGGTCCCCAGCGTTAGGCTCGTCATGTTTCTCATATCCACCTTCTCAACGCCCACAGGCTCTGTGGCAGAGGCGGGATACTGCAAACTGATGCCCTGCAGCTCCAGCTGCTCCATTAGGCTATTGAGATTCTTCAGAGCTTTCCCGGTAAACTCCCTGCCGGAGAAATAGGTGTCCTTGATCCGCTGCAGCTCCTGTTCGATTTGGATCATGGTCTTCAAATCGCCCAGCGCCACCGGAGTCCCATCCACGTCGGCTATGCGGGTGAGATCCGTGGCGGGATCTTCCAGCAGCTCCATGACAGCCGCCAGTGTCAACACCCGGCCGTCCAGCGTGATGGTTTGATCCACCTTGAAATTGCCGTCTTCATCCAGCAGCCCCAAGGCGTTCAGCATGGAAAGCACCTGGTCGCTGCTGCCGCCAGTCAGGGCGGAGAGCTGCTCCAAAATCGCCTGATTTTCCTCGGGTGTGTTGCCCAGCGAATCGCTCACCGCTGCAAACGCCGCTGTCGGCAGCATGGTCAGCACCATGCAGCAGACGAGCAGTATGCTAAGTATTCGTTTTTTCATTGGCTTTTCTCCTCCTGTTCGTGTCGGTTCGGTTTGTCCGCCCCGCCTTTTTTCTGGTTTTCTCTGTTTCTGAGCCGGAAGCACAGCGCGGTGAACGCTGCCGCCGCGGCAAAGGAGACAACGCCTACCAGCACATAGCCGCCCGCGTCCTCCCGCAGCAGCATCGCGCCGAATACGCCCCATGCTTCCGGTTGCCCCGGCCCGACGACCGTGCCCGCCGTCTGCATCAGCGCCGCGCACAGCAGCATACACGCTGCGGAGAGGCTTATTGCCTCGCGCCGCTGCCTCCGGCGGGTGTTTTCCCGCACCCGCTGCTTGACGAGTGCGACCCGTCTTGCGGTATCGTACATATCGTTTGAACCTCCTCTCTGGATTTTTTGAAATGCGGCTTAAAAACCCCTTCACTTATATAGGTACAAAAAATCGAAAAAACTCTCACCGAAAACGCAAAATTTTCAAAAAAATTTGAGAGCTGCCAAAAAGCAGCTCTCAGGGAGTGGTTATTCGGTTATTTCCTCTGCGATAAGCGGAAAGCGGACAACTTTCCCGCCGTCACCAGCAGCACCGGCAGGGCGTAGGCCACATACTGCGCCGCGCCGCCGTAGGCGATGAGCAGATTGTAGATGGCGTGGAGGGTGATGGCCGCGCCCAGCAGCCCGCAGGTGCCCGCGATTTTCAGCCACGTCCGCTGCCACGTGTATGCAAGCCCACCGCCCACGATTAAACCGCAGAGAACGTGCATGGCTCCCGTGCCGAAGCCGCGGAAGAAGATGAAGGAGAAGCGGTCCGCGCCGTTTTGGATGAGGTAGCACACATTTTCGAAGGTGGCAAAGCTCAGGGCAATCGTGATGGCGGCGGGCTTGATCTTATCCCCCTCCGGCTCGAACACTAGAAGATAGAACACCAGCGGCAGCAGCTTCATCATTTCCTCCACCACCGGCGCGATCTCCGCCGTGGCGGCAAGGGCGTCCGCCTGACATACCGCCGCGAGGAAGGTGTTGATATAGGCCGAAAGCAGGCACACACCCATCCCGGCAATGCAGAACAGGAAGAAGCGAAGCTGCCGCCTGCCCATGCACAAAGCGGCCACCAGCAGCGGGGACACCATGCACAGAAAGATGTTTTCGATGTAGGTCATGCGTCCACCGCCTTTCTCGTGGCGGGCAGCAGCCCCAGAATCGCAAGGGTCAGCAGCAGATCGCACCAGAAGGTGGGGCTTGCCAGAGAGGTATCCGGCCAGAAGCAGCCCGCCGTCCAGAGCAGATACTCCGCGAACGCAAAGCAGAGCACACCGATATGGAAATACCGTATATTCCGCGCCGCGCCCGTCTGCGTTTTCGCATAGACAAGCCCGCGAATGGCGCAGTAAGAGAGCACGATCATCATGCCGCACCAGATCAGGTTGGAGAGAATGTCCCCGAAGATGCAGTAGAACGCCAGCAGCGGCACGCCGAACGCAGGCGCAAGCCATGCTCTGCGGCAGAAGAAGCTGCGCTCGTCCTGACTGGTGAGCGTGGCCTGCAAAATGCGCAGGAAAATTACGCTCGCCACCCAGCCGAACTCCGACACATAAAAGACGCGCGGCGTGGTATCGAACAGCAGCAGATACAGCGTCCAGTAGAGCGCGCCGAGGGCAAAGCAGCCGTAGAAGCACAGCAGCAGAAAATACGCCTGCCTGCGGCTTTTCCGGTAGGAGATACCCGAAAGCAGCGCGCCGACGAACGTGACCAGCAGTTGCAGCAGGTTCTCAATCAGCTCCATGAATCCCCTCGCTTTCTTTGTTCTGATCGTCCTCCCGGTTCATCTGCCGCAGCCGGAAGCACAGAACGGTCACGCACACGCCGAGTAAAAACGCCAAAAGTCCGATGACAATGTATCCCAAAGCCGCGCCGCCGCCGTACATGCTGGCTGCCGTTTCAAAGCCGGAATAATTGCCTGTCTGGATGTTTGCGGCAATGCCGGGCATGGCGAGGGATGCACCGATGAGCAGCGCAAGGCACGCCGCCACAGCGGAGATCATCGTGATCTTATCGCGCCGCAGCCGTTTCTCCCGCTCAATTTTGGCGATGCGCCGCTTGGTCTCCACGACCCGTTCCTCATGACTGCGCATTTGTGATCCCCTCCCGTTCCAACAGCCTTCGCAGGCTCTCTTTTCCGCGATACACCATGTTGGTGATCTGTTTTACCGTTTTTCCCGTGACCTCCGCCGCCTGCGCGTAGCTCATATCCTCAAAATAGGTGAGATAGAGGACTTCCCGATAGTCCGGGTTCATTTCATCCATGCAGAAATGCAGGATGCGGTTTCGCTCCTCTGACCGGATGACCTCCTCCGCCAGCAGCCGTCCGTCCGGCTCGTCTGCAAGCGCATCAAGGCTGAACAGGGGCTTTCGCTTGCTCTTATGGCGCAGCGCCATATTCCGCGCGGCCTTATAGAGATACGCCTTGAAGCCGCCGTCCCGGATGCGGGGCTTTTTGGTGAACAGATAGGCGAAAACATCCAGCATCAGCTCCTCCGCCTCGTGAACGTCGTGCAGATAGCCGTCAATATACA
>ENA-UONX01000605-UONX01000605.1-human-gut-metagenome-genome-assembly--contig:-P74old-NODE-605-length-47995-cov-11.868169_pt1 | contig 47995 bp, 39 predicted proteins | sample MGYA00242466_ERZ724013 | MGnify/ENA metagenome assembly ERZ724013 | reverse complement strand
GTGAAATTAAGAAAGGATGGACCAGTTATAGAGATACTGCTATAAAAAAATCTACAACCGGATAACTTCGTTTCAAATGAATGCTTATCTTTGGATACATAAGTCGGCGTCATAAAGATGCCTATGAAATCCTCTTGGCTTTATCACTAAGCAAGGATGAAGAAGTAGTTTATGACAAACTATAGAGATAAAATAAAGAAGTCTACTGACTTCAGGTTTAATGTAAAAACAGTCAACCTTTTTAGGCTAAGACAGAATTCATATCTATTATAATAATAATTAGTAAAGAATGATATAATCTCTCAATATACCTATACACTCTATCGTCTAATATTCCAGCTGATACAATGTAGGGCCCCACCTTCTTCGGCTACTTCAGCCATTTCAATTTGATGAATCTCGCAATCAGGGAATGCATCATGTATATATTGCCAAGCAATAACATCCTCTTTAATATTGAATATTGGCATGATAATCTTGTTACCGACTTGCAGGAAATTGATGTAAGCCCAATTCAGGTCGCTCCGCTGAGAAGACACCTTATCTGCAAATCGCATCTCTGTGACTTCAAAGCCATATTCTTCAAGGATGTGTCGGATAGCAGCAGCTTCTTCCGGGTATTGATCTCCATGATTGCCCATCAGGATACGGTTGCCACCACACCATTTGACAAACCCATCCGAATGACCGTACTTGTCAGTATCACAAGCATTAAAGTCACCGTGCATTTTCCATGGAATTATAATCACTGGATGCCCAAGTTCTGACTCTAACTCCGCTTTGAACACTGCATCCTCTTTTTCTTTACCATTCTCGATAAACACCTTATCCGTCATCACAATATAAGGTCCACATGGGACCATATTTCCGCCGTCAATTATTAGCTTTGTTGAACGACAATTTATCTCCATTCCACGTAGTACGTTAGTACATTCAGTTCTTGTTCCAGCATCCTCTGGATTATTGCTCTTCATCAGATAATCAGGATAATATTGATACTTCAAGAATTCGTTATCATTCAACTGAATAGGCATATAGTCGCGTACCCAATAATCTTTGGTGTATTTCAACTCTATGGGCTCTATGCCGCAATTCTTCAGAAGATTAGTCAGGCGCTGATAAAATTCTGGATGTCCTTCCTGCTTATCCTTCAGCCAGGGCGACAAATAGACTTCATTTGTTTCACTGTCATGCAGCAACTGGTCACACCGCAAATATCTGTATTGCTTATCCTTAAAGTTGGCAAACTCCTCGTATAAATCCTCCCGGTCAGGATACGATAGATATTCTCCAAGTATATAATCCACTTTCTTTTCGATAGTCTGCTTACCAGTTAGAAGATTTAATCTGGGTCTACAAATATATCCAATCATACCGTTATTGTGCTCTACAAGAATAGGAAAATTATAGTCCTGTTCAATCGCATGATGGAGTCTGAACAGCTCTGCACAAGCCCAAGGTCCTTCTAAAATTTCGTGTTTATCCTCGCTGATTAACTGGCGGATCAAAATACCTCCAAAACAAGAGCTGTCATCCAATATGTACTTCTTTACCTTTTTTCCATGAGAGTCAGTCTCATCAATTTTGCAAATCTCACTTGAAAAATTAAAATCAATCCCTCCAAAATCGTTTATATACCAACACAAAGATTCAGAAAAACGAGGATGAGTGATGATGTCACGATGATGCTTATTATAGAAATAAAACTCAATCTCTTTGAAAAGATAGATTTTTTCTCCCTTTTGTATCGCAAAATTTTCAAAGAGTAATTTAGCTATTTGAGTAAACCGCAATTCTATCTCTTCTGAACTCATTTCAGCATTCAGAGACATTAATTCTTTGAGTTTTGTTATCATTTATATTTATACTTTATACATTAATCTTCCAACATCAAATAATGCACTAATTTACAAAGAATTCACTTAAAGCATTGACGAAATCGTCATTTATTTTGCTTAAGACGTGATATTTTAGCTCAAATAGGACGATTTAGACAGTACTTGCGGTGCATATTCAGTCTCTATGGTACTTAATATCCTCGGAGTATTTGAAGCAGAAGAATTATATTCTAATACATATTTCGATTGTCGCACACCTTCTTTTTTAGTATCATTTTTCTCTCGTCAAAATAAACGAGGATCATTTTCAATCCTCAAGGGTATCATTTTTGATATACGTTAGATTTGAAAGAAAAGCCGGCGTATTTCAGCAATAATTTAAATTAGACAAATTACTTTATGAATATTCCAATATTTCTTTTATATTTGCAAATAGCTAATAATTATTTGTTCAACTTGTTCAACCCAAAATACAATGAACAACTTTAAAGACATAGCAAATTCCTTCGCAGAAGAATATTGTAGTGACGCGATTTACCCATCTCACTTGTTCAAGGCCGTTCTACACAAAAGTATGGGCCTGGTTCATTTCATAGAGAGTGAACTTGACAAGGATTATTATTATCTTCAAGAATGGGCCGACGTACAGATGCAATTATCTCCACGAGCACCAAGGCCCCTGAAAGACCTTGATTATTCTGAGGATGCGATAGCGGTCATGGAAGAGGCCGACGCCTACAAGGAAAAATTTGGAATGAGCGAACGCGAGCCGGTCTGTGTATTGGCCTCGTTGGTAACACCCGGAGTCGGATTCACATTCGAGCAATTAAAAACCCTGCCGCTCAACGCTGCAGAGATATGCGAACGAATTGGACAGCCATCCGCTTCTACGCCTGCGAACAGCACAAACTCCAAAGGGCCATCCAAGAACGATGGTCTTATCAGTAAATACTGTATCAACAAAATCGAAGAGGCTCGTAATGGAAAGATTGGAGCTGTCGTCGGTTTTGAAAATGAGATATCGACCATTTTCGAGATTCTTGGACGTAAGACGAAATCAAACTTGTTGATCACGGGTGAAGCTGGTGTCGGAAAAACAGCACTGATAAACGCTTTTGTCAAGCGATTGAATGAAGGACACATCCCCTCTTTCCTCGACAATGCGAGCGCCTACGAACTCGATCTCGCAGGTATTGGTGCCGACGCCTCCTACAAAGGAGAACTGGAGGACCGTTTCAAGAATCTCATCCGTGAGATCAAGGAACAGCCCAATGCCATACTGATTATTGAGTCGATTGACAAATTATTCGATAAACAAAGTAATCTTTATGGCGCCTCAGCTATTCTCAAGCAAGAATTGGCAAAAGGAGGTTTACTTCTGCTTTGTACAGCCTCGATCGACGGTTATACAAAGAATATAGAAACAGACAAGGAATTTGTCACGAAGCTCGAGAAGATCACTCTTGAAGAACCAAATGCAAATCTCTGTTTACGCATATTAAAAGGCGCACTGGGCTCCTATTCCGAATATCATCATTTAGGAATAGAAGAACCTGTCATGAGAGAAGCTATACGTCTGGCTAAACGATACCTGACAGAAAAGGCACTACCAGACTCTGCATTCGACTTGATTGATCGAACAATGGCTCTCGTCAAAATGATGAACGACATGTCTACCAACGATATCTCTCTTCTCAAGGAAGAACTATCAACATTGTCCGACCAGCAAGGTAAGGAAGAAGACAGTCAATTGATGACGGAACTTGAATGGCTGCATTACAAGTTAATGAACCAAGTCAGTTGTATCCTAATGGCCCAATTGGATGCCGATGTTGACTTCAGTAAGATCGTAACAGTAAAGGAGCGCATTGATTACCTCCAGAAAACACTCGATCAACTGGGAAAACTGAGCCAAGAGAAACGAACAGCGCTCTTAAGTGCAGATCTATTTGCCGTTATTGCGAAACAAACCGGTATTCCTTTAGGAAAAGTGCAATCAAAAGAGCGAGATCGGTTAATCAATGCAGAGTCAACCTTGAAGAAACGGGTAGTCGGTCAGGATCATGCCGTAAAAATCGTACTGGACGCCGTATTCGAATCACGTTCGGGCCTGAACAAGAAAGGACAACCAATGGGTTCCTTCTTCTTTCTTGGACCGACAGGAACCGGTAAAACAGAACTATCAAAAGCGCTGGCAGCTTTCCTGTTTGAAGACGAATCAGCTCTTATCCGCTTTGATATGTCAGAATTTAAGGAAGAACATTCCGTAGCTCTACTTTACGGAGCGCCTCCAGGTTACGTCGGTTATGAAGAGGGAGGTTTATTGGTAAACAAAATCCGCCAAAAACCCTACTCGGTCGTCCTGTTCGACGAAATTGAGAAGGCACATAAGTCTGTATTCGATTTGTTCCTACAGATACTTGACGAAGGGAAACTACACGATCGTCTTGGGCGTGTGGGCGATTTCTCAAACGCATTAATTCTATTCACTTCCAATATTGGTAGCCAATTTATCGTCGACTCGTTCAACAAGGGAGTAATTCCCCAAAACAACGATCTGATGGAGATCATGCAGCACTATTTCAGGCCAGAGTTTCTCGGTCGATTGACAGAGATAGTTCCCTTCTCGCCGATTACGGAAGAGACCGTCACACGAATCTTCGACATTCATTTGAAAGGATTACTCAAACTATTGGAAGAGCAAGAAATCAAGCTTGAAATTAGCCAGGATGTCAAACGGCAAATTGCCATGATGGGCTACAATCCGCAATACGGCGCACGTCCCGTCATCGGTATTATCCGAAAAGAGCTTCGCCATCCGTTATCGAAACTGATCATCTCCGGCAAAATCAAGTCGGGCAATACGGTCGAGGTCCAGATGAAAGAAGGCGTACCTGAATTTGTGGTAAAGTAACATTATACGTGTTAACACATAAATAAGAATTAAGAACAGTAAAATAGAATCATTAAAAAAACAAGACTGAATTATGGCAATGAAAGAGAATTTCATCTCGATGGCTCCAGATGAAGAATCCAATGCGAAAGTCAACCCAATTGATAACAACAAAACGCTGATGATTGACCAATACACATCAAACGTTGAACCAGGAAACCCTGAATTCGTTGAAGATATCCGAACAATAAACGACGCGTTCGCACACTTCAAACCTTCAGTTGAAGTTGATTTCATCGATGAGGAAGGCGGATCAGTCAACGAGGTCCTTCATTTCAGTGAACTACGTGATTTCGAAGCGCAAGGTGGCAAAGGTAAATTGGTTGAGAACAGTCAATTTCTTTCTGGCATCAAGAAAAAAATTGATACCAACGCGAAGATCAGGAAGAGTATTGAGCAAAATCGTAAGCTTAGGGATATCCTAAAAGACAATTCAGCAAAAGAGGAACTGAAAGAGATGTTACGAGCTATGCTCGAGGAACTTGAAAATAATAAATAACCACACGAATAAAAATTAAATTATCATGGCAGAAACAGAATTACAAAAAAGTAACATAGCGTCGCAAGCAGCTTCAGGCGCAGGCGAAGCAAAACCCAAGCAACCGTCAAAAGACATATCACAGTTGTTATCAGCCTTTGGAGGTTTTAATGCTGTTCGCGGCTTCATGCCCGACGCAGACAACCTGAATCCTGCACGTAAGGCTGCAAAAGCAGTCTTCTTGTCAGATAAACGTTTCAAGGAAAAGAGGGAAAACCTGATTAACGACATCAAGGGTTGGCTCGAGATCCTCGACGAGGAGCATGAGAGCGCTACCGAGTTTGCCGACGCATGTAAAGAAAAAGAAGAGAAATACACGAAGGTATTAAGCCAAGGTATCACTGACGCGCTTTATGCTACAGCCAACTTGGAACGTTCTTATCGGGCACTCGACGGTTTCTTCAAGAATGCCAATACAGATAAAGTAAAAAACCTGCGCTTGATTAACGTCTATAAAGACGATATAGCAGACAATGACTCAGGCTTCGCGCATGAAGTAGAGGTTTTACTACGGAATGGTTTCGATCGTTTGAGCCTAAAGGATTGCTACAGCCTACTGGTTGTTCCGGGTAATGTTTTCCAAGACAAGCCTACACTGTTACAATGGGCGAAGATCGCTTTCAAATACAAAGTCATGCTGATTACTGACCATGCAGACGAATATTCGTTCGACGATCTTTACTCAAATACAGAATGGTATCATGATAGCGATATCGAATTACAAAATGTGATCATGACAGCGAACTGGCTTGTCGGCCGTGATTCCGAGAAAATGTCGGAAGACGAAAAAGATACTCCTGCATTCTATGTTTATGGATCGGGAGCGTTGGCCGGTAAGTTATATGACGAGAGTGCAAACATGGCACAAGGTGCAGGCGGTAAGAAATACGGAACATTGGATGGCGTCAAAGGCGTCAAACTCGACCTGCTGAAATCTGAGATCGCGGCTTTGATGGATAACCAGGTAATTCCTATGGTTTATTCTGAAGGACGGGTTATGGCCTTCAACAACACCACTCTCTACAATGGTGACAATACGGCCATGAAAGAGTATCCGATCGTTCGCGTATTCGACTGGGTTAAGAAGGTCTTGATGAACTACGTGCATGAAGTTGCCCTTGAAAATTGGGATCCGTATAATTCTCCAAAAAACCTGAAAGCAAAGATCCAAGCATTCCTTAATGACTATAAGGGTTATGGTAACTTGTTCCAAAACTATGAGATCAAGGAACCGACGCAAGACCCAATTACAAAACGTATCACTTGCGACATCAGCCTGACGCCTTTCTACTCGGCAAAGAACTTCATCATCAAAGTTTCGGCTGACAAAAAAGACAAAGATGCCCAAATGGCATAACATATTAATTAACTAGAATTACTAATTTTTTAAACGTATAATTATGGCAAAGACACCCGTAAAATTAGAAGTTGATGGCTATAAGGAACGAGAAGTCATGATGGTTAAATATGAGTTTGACCAAGCGACTGATGTAGAAGGACAAATGTCCGGTATTCCACGTGGCGGTAAAATCAATATCCGTGTTAAAGCCTTGAATGATGGTACTCCTGATCTGCTTGCATGGATGGTAGAACGTAATTTACCAAAGAATGGTGTAATCACTTTCCTCGAGACAAAAACTGGAAAAAATATGAAGACTATTAAATTCACGAATGGTTATTGTGTCAATTTCGAGGAAAAATGGGAAGATAAGAAAGGTCATTTCGAAGAGATCGAAATCACGTGTCAAAAGATTGAATTCGAATCTGTCATTTTTGAAAATGATTGGGCTTAAGCCTTAAGCAAAATGTAATGTCTAATTTAAAACAATTGAAAACCTATGGCAGAAAATATCACACCGGTACAATTATCGGTAAAAGATTTCGAGACTCGTGAGGTCATGATGATTGACTACGCGTTTTCACAAACTACAGATCGTGAAGGTCAAATCTCTGGTATTCCTAGAGGTGGACGTATCGATATTCGCGTCAAGGCCATGAACGATGGCAACAACCAATTATTACAATGGATGCTCTCTCCGAATGATCCACGCGATATAAAGATCACCTTCTATAATACAATCGACGGCTCTACCATGAAGGAACTGGAAGGCACTGGATGCTATTGCGTACACTACCTGGAAAAATGGGAAGACGGCGAAGAGCACTTTGAGCAACTGCAAATCGTTTGCCAAGAGCTGAAGAACGGTCCTGTCGACTTCCAAAATCCTTGGAAATAAAAATTGGACTCCATATAAAAAGAAGAGGCTTCACGCCCCATTATTTCCCGGCAAACTTATCGTTTGCCGGGGAAATGATTCTATAAACCAAACTAAAAAGATATCGCTATGTCCTTATTCGCGAACTTATATATTGGGGATAACGCCTCTGGTAATTATACGAAAATGTATCAAGTAGTCCGATGCCAGGTTAAGGTATCGAGAAAATATGAAGCCTACATGCCCGATAGCGATCCGCGATGTGATCAAGTAATCCTATCTGTCATTGCCCCAAGTAAAAATGACCTGGAGCTATTTGAATGGTACATCGACCAAACCTCGCTCTCCGGGAAAATCATAATTGATCTGGCCAACCAATCGGCCAAATATGACATAACGGAGAGAACTTTCAAATTCGAGGATGCAAAATGCTTCTCGATCGAAGAGTCGTATGATATCAACGATACCAATCGCCATCAGCTCAAACTGGGGATCATGATGGAAAAACTGGAGATCGACGAGAAAACATTCCAATAAAAGCGAATCATCCAATTTAGGTCTTGTATGCAAAATATCTCAAATTATATCAAAGCAACCCTCTTTTTCGACGACTTCAGTGAAATCAAAGTCAAAAAAGAACAGGGATTCACGCTACAACAATTCAACTACGAATGTTCCCGGAAGAGAAACAACATGGGAATGCCCTATGGCCCGACACAAACAACCGTTTTAAAGTTCCTCATCAAATCATTACCGGACGGTTACCTGAAAGAGGTTTACAAACGGCTGGATGAGAATACCGACTCAAGCTTCTCGATCGTTTTTAACGCGACCTTTCGGATGGACGAGAATGGGGAAAACACGCTAAGCGATTACGATAGCGCCCTAATCATAACTGGGTTCGTGATTAGTGTTGACGAATCCTATGGCGAAGGTCCCCAAACCTCAAAAGCAACCGCTAATCTGATGATGACAGATGTCGAGTTTCTGACGAAATCAATCACTTATGTCGGAAGCGGCAATATGAAAACAACATTGAACATCAACTTCTAAACGACATAGAAAAGATTATGGCAACTTACACATTAGATATATGTAAAAGCAGTGACAGCAATACTTTCTTGAGTCTGACTTACGACAAAGTCGGAAACGCTTCCGCCCAAATCAATATTAGCGGTATATCTCTTACGTGCAAATTATTGGAGATTCATTTTGCCAAAGCAGTTTATCAGCCAGGAGTCGTCCGCTTCAAACTCCATCTGAGCGGTAAATCACGACCAAATATCACAGATATTTTTAAGCAATTCCAAAATACCTATATCAACTTGTTTGGTGGAGAGAAGAAATCACAAAACATTGCGATTAAATACCATTTGTTCGACATCCAACCGGAAATCAAGAGTGAGTCGACCAGTGCCATAGACTTGACTATAGTCGCTTATAGCCCTGATAAGTATCTCGCTCTCGACAAGTATTGCAAGGCTTATACCGGTAAAAAACTCCTTCATGATATCGTAAGTGACAAGCAGAATTGGCCGAACCAATTGCCGGATGAAATCACGAAAGATTATTCAAAAAAACAAGGAACGACAGAAACGACAGACAGCGAAACAGGCAAGAAAATAGATACCAGCCTGATCATATACGCACCCCAACACCTTTCTTCCGATGAAACAACAAGCAAGGAATACATCCAACCCTATCTGGTGCAATACAACGAAAGTTTCCTCGATTTCCTCGTGAGGGTTATGAGCCGTTGCGGAGAATTCTTTTTCTATGAGAATGGTAAATTCCATTTCGGATGGAAACCAAGCGACAGTTTTACAATTGACAAATATGCTGCAGCACGGTTCTCACAATCCATATACTCCGCTTGGGAAAACAATAAGATCGGAGTCGTGCACGATAACTACAATTACCTGGATGTTAACTCGGGAAAGAACTATAAAAATCGTCCAAGAAACAACAGCAGTTCCTTCCTCAACGTGAACTCAGAGATTGCGAGTGACGAGAATCTGACGCCCATTCCTTCCAAGAACAAATATACAAGCATGGAGGAATTCGCCCTAATGCCCGGTGCTTTCGCGGTTTCAACGGTCTCAGAAATGCTGAATGAGAAAACGCTGCTGGATATGACCGAAACATTCATAACTACAAAAGCTGCGACAATTTCAAGTAGTTCATATGCCTCCACCGATGCCAACAACAAATATGAGGATGAATTTTTCCCAGAGAATAAGAAAGAAGGAGAGTCTCAAAGCGCAGAATACAAGGAACGGCTAGACGGCGATAATATCCATCTTTACAGCACGACCGTCTCATCGGAACAGGAGCCCTTCAGCCAGACTTTCTATACGGAGATTGAACAGAATATGAAGCAAGCAGAACAAGGGCGCGCCTTTATCGACCTGAGAGAGAATTTTTACGAAAAGCTCTCCTTGGGAGCGGAGGTCACGTTCGAAGGTACTTCGTATATCGTCGTCCGGATCAATGGCGAAATCACATCAGACACGGAATCCGTTCAAATCGAGATACTACCGAAAGTCTCTAAAAAATTTTATCCGCCTCTCGCCCCAGTAAGTCCAATCCGTACAGTCAGCGCACAACGGGCATTTGTCGCAGCCAACAACGACCCGATGCGGATGAACCGGGTTCGTGTTCGCTTCCCTTGGCAAAAAGATGAAGACGACCCTTCTCCTTGGATACGCATAGCCCTTCCTATGGCATCGGAAGACAGCGGCTTCAATTTCATCCCTGAGAATGGAGACGAGGCGATCATCAACTTCGAGAACGGAAACATCGAGAAGCCCTATGTTGAAGGGCTCCTCTATTCGGCAGACCGGAAACCATCGTACACTTATAAGAAAAACAACATGCGTTCCATCTCTTCCCGCAACGGCCACTCGATCATTTTCACAGACAACAAAAAAGGGTACGACGCATTAAGCCTCTCCCCGTTGTGGAGTACGATCAACAGTTTTGTACCCGTATTGAAATTCGATGGTTCGAAAAGTATGCAAAAAGCAACCGGAGGCATCGAGCTTACGGATGAATATGGCCTCTACTCCATTTCCATGTCGTCCAACAAGCGAGCTATTTCTATCGACTCCCCTTTGGGAAGCGTAAGCATCAACGCCTTTACCGGCATCAAGATTAGCGCGCCAAATGGGAATATCCGGATTGAGGGAAAAAACATTACGCTTGCCGCAGGTAATAATGTAACAATCGAGTCGGGAATCAACAAGGGAACATACTTTTGGCCCTTTACAGGGCATTCGTTTTTCAGCCAACTTAAAGACACAGGAAATACATTACTCGGCAAATTTCAAATTATTGACATGGAGCTCGTCCGTTGCGTAATGGAAACGTTTCTGCGACCTGTGGGCGGCACCTTACTCATAAAATCCAACCGCTACCTGCGGCTGGAAGCAGGCAAAGGTGAAACTAACGTCTTGAACCGGGATTTAATAAGCAAATTCTCCAACTATAAATCCATAGGTTTAACACTTAGAGAAGAATTTTCCAGAGCGACAACCATTTATAGTCCACATATTTATAACTTGTTGAACGAGGCTGTCAATTTCATCCAAGCTATATTTGAAGCGCACAAAAAAGTATATCTCGACCTAATAGATAAGGAAAATACCTATGGTATAGTGTTCGATGATTTGCCTGGGGAAATACGACCTAAAGCAGAACCAAATTGGGATACTTTATATACGAAAGTGAAAAACAAAAACAAGATCGAATCTATAAAACATAATATTATAAACCCAAACCAAGATCCAATTCGGGTTTATAACATATTTGTAAAAGTGGCAGAAAAATACATACCTAACACATTGGAAGATACTGTTTGGAAAAATAAGACCAAAAATCTTTCTCCTGCGATAAAAAAGGTGGTCAATGATGATAATATAAAAATTCTTATAAAAGATTGCTACAATCCAGTATGTTATGAAAAGCGAGGGAACCAACAACAAGTAGTGGATAACAATAGTACCATCGACACAGAAAATAAAAGGAAAGCTGTATTCGCTATTTTAAGGAGACTTATTGATGACCAAAGAAGTAATCTTTATCGGAAAATCACATTAACTGGTTCTCCCAATTCTTACTCGGATAATGATTGGAGAAGTTTTTCCAATAGCAATTTGCTTCAAATCGAAGTCGAAGAAGCAGAACAGCTCAATAGGAAATTAAACAGCGAGCGAATGAAATTTTTCAATAAGGCGGCCGGTACTGAAGGTATGTTCGATCAATATGTCTGGGACAAATCTGAAGACGGAAAAATCCTTTTTTCAGATGACGCAGGGACAACATTGCAGTTCTTAAACAACACGGTTCACCCCTATGATGCCTCTCGAGATTTAAGTCAAATAATAACTGATTTAAAGAGATTACTCAGTAGTATTTAATCCAAAAAGGTTAAACATATGAATATATTATTGGCACAATTCGAAAATTGGCAAACCGCCCTGGAAGATTTCCAAAAAAACATCGAGAAGGAACTGGAAGAAATCCGGCAACATAAGGCTGAGGTCCGGCAAATGAAAATCGACCTGATCGACCATCTTGGCCAGGGACGTTATGTCCGCGACGAAAACAGGATTATCATTTCCGCTCCGGAGATAATCATAGGCGACACCGACAAAAGCGGAATGCTTCAGAACGGCAGCTCGCGTGTCATCATCCGAGCCAACAACATCAACCTAGAAGGCGTCGGGAGTGGGGCAACAGATACCGGGAGCATCATCAGCCGGGCAGCGAGTATACGGCAAATCGCGGTTGATCCGGGCATAGACGGCACGGAAAGCGTCGTCAAGCCAACCTCCGAGATTGTCTCCCAGGCCCGGAACCTCACGCTAAGAAGCGATGACGCCGAAGGCTTTTTTTCCTCCAGCGCCCCGTCTGCTGGTACTGGAATTCACCTTTCATCAAACAGCATGGTCAGCATCGACGCCACCAAATCCAGTGAGACGCAAAGTGAGCAGCTGGAAAATCTGGAGAAAGGACTAAAGACAATCGTCAGCGACCTTAAGGAAGATATGAAAAATGTAAAATCGGCAACCGCATCCCTCATGTCGAAGATGAAAATGTTAGTCAACAAGGACATCATGAACCTGGACGCAATAACCACCCGTACCAACTATCTCGACATCGAGGAGTTACATACAGAGTTCAGCCAGCTCTCGAGCAGCCTCTACAGCACGATGACCGACTATTTCAACATCCTTTCGCGCCTAGCTGAGGCGAACCGGCAGCTGGATTGCATCAAGGAGCAGAAGGAGGAGGTAAACAAAATGAAGTCGTCCTTCAAGGAGAAGACGACGGACACCTTCATCTCTCTTCGCTCCGAGAACATCAGCCTGACCTCGACCGACGGCGAAGGCAACCTGCGAACCAACGACGGTGCGGGCATCGGACTGGCGGGTAAGCAAATCTGCCTGACATCCTACGGCAACGACGGCGCCCTGATCAAGGAAGGCGGCATCTTCATGGGGTCTCAGGAGGTAGAGATTAATACCGCCAATCCCAAAATATCTGACAAGAACGTCGATCTGCCGGCTGAAGGCAACGTGCGCGTCGTCTCGAAAGCGATTGAGGTCGAAGCAGTGGACTACGAGACGAAAGACGGCAAGACCGAGGAAAAGAGCCTGACCAAAGAGGGCTCGTTCACCGTGCGGGCAGAGAAGATCAACCTCAACGCTACCGACACGGATGGCAAGGCAACCGGATCGATCGCCGCCAACGCCAAGTCGGTAGAGGTCAAGGCGATGGACGTGGACAAGGAGAAACGGACCGACAAGAACCTGGCCGCGGGCAGCACCCTGCTCCTGTTGGCAGAGAAGGTTTATGCCGGGTCGAAAGACAAGAAGACCAAGAGCAAGAGCGTGCAGGTGGCCTCCGACAAGGTGGGGCTCTTTGGCGATACGACCGTCGAGCTCCAGCAAGATGGCAAGGCGATCCTTCAACTTAGCGGTGGCGACGCTTCACTGTCCGGCAGTAAGACCACTTTCTATGGCGAAACCACCCTGCAAGGAAAGGTCACCTTCAAATCTGATGTCACTGCGGAAACAGTCGATATGAAGAACCTCAAGGTACAAACCTCGTTCAAGACACCTTACACAACCGAAGGTATATCCATTCCAGGAGCACCTTCTACCGCAAAACTAAGCGTTAAATTGAATGAGGAGGAATTGAAGTCGAACAATAAATAATAAAAGAGAAAGAATATGGCAAAGTATGTTTGTATGGGCGCGACCCTGAAATGTACCTTCGGAATGACGCCCTCCACATTGATGGTCACGGTTCCATTGCGACCGATGATCCAAAACAAGCCGAAAGCCACCATCATGGATTTCGCCCCATTGGTAAACATCCTACCTTTCGGTATGTGCCAGTCGCCAAGTAATCCTACGGTAGCCTCAGCGACTGCTGCCGCAATGGGTGTATTGACACCTATGCCCTGTATCCCTGCTATTGTAGCTCCTTGGGCTCCGGGCGGCAAAGAGTTGATCACCAATATGCCAGCCCTACTCGACAACTGCAAGCTGATGTGTGCCTATGGTGGCAACATCTCAATCACAATGCCCGGTCATACCTGCGATTCGCAAGGAAAATAAAATCTCACTATCGGGACGCACGGACCGTGCGCCCCGATTTGTCTTATTTATTCCCCATCAACGAACTGGCTCAAATCCAGTTTAGAGCCCTTATCTTCACCACGGGCGGCCTGCCGTTCGCTTTCCGTTTTTTCAGATTCCGCCTTTTTCGTCAGGTATTCCTGATAAGCAGTCTCAATCTGTTTCTCCTTTTCTTCCCGATAGGACTTACAGATCTCTATAATCTGGTCGTACAATTTCTTGAGCTCTTCTTTCGCCTCATCGATCTCCTCGGGCTTGGCGCCTACCAATTGCTTAGCGATCTTTACATCATAGGCTGCGTTGGCCGCCTCGATCTTCGCTGTCATCTCCTCGTAAACGGCTTTCACGTAGTCCATACCCGCATCGTGGCGATCGTCGTTTACCTCGGGCATCGTACACAAGACATACTTATCGTCTTCCTCTTCCGATTCGGCCTCTTCTGAGCCCTCTTCCTCCTCGTTCATAGACTTCTGCTCTATCTTATAGTCCGGATGAGCCTGAGAGACCGCTTTACAAATAGCGAACAGGCTGTCTTGCTCTTTAGGGATCAAGGCAAACTGATCGTCCTGGGGTATCGCCACATCAGCCACATCCTCAAGGTTCATCGACTCATCGCCCAACTCAACCTCGACCGACAAGAGCGCGGCCGGCTCGGCCTTTACACCGAAGTGCATAAACTGGTAATTCATAAACACTGCGTAACCGCTCATCTTCTGTTGAACCTCACGCAACAGATTATAAACCGATCTTCTCATATCCTTTCCTTATATATTATTACATTCAATTCCATCAATACTCTTTCTTCTATTTCAACTTCAAGTTCAAGTTCACGATATCGTTTCCTCGCAAGTGGATCACACGTTCTACCTCTTTCCTTCCTTTTACCAAACGGATACGATAGGTCCGATCAATTGGTAAGTTGCGCAATACACAAGGAGTGAATCCCACCGCCAATCCATTCAGGAAAATCGCCGCATCAATCTCATCACACGTGACATTTAACAGACCATAATCTGCTTTCGGCGAGATCAGGTTCAATTCCACCATCTTGCCCGCCTCAACCCAAAAGAAATCGGTTCGTGACTCCAGTCCCTCTTTCCTCGAGCTGACAGAATAGAACCCCGGCGCCAACTCTCCTCGCCACTCACCTCGCCCAACCAACTCGCGGTTAAGCCAGATCTCCGTCTCCGCGTCAAACGCCGTGATATGAACATCCGACACGACTGACTCTTGAGCCGTATCACCCCGCAAGACGGGAGTTGAAGTTTTTCCCTCCTCAGACACAACTTCAGTTACCAACGAAGAATCCGACAAGAGAGAGACCTGCTCCGGCAGCGGCTCGCCCCGTCGTGACGGACGTAAAGCCACACCTCGCAAATCAATCACCTTCCGTTCTGCATTGGCGATCTCAACCAGACGTTCATAATAGGTCCAATCGCCCTTCTCAATGGTCAACCGATAACGCCCCGGTCTCAATCGCCCCGTTTCAGCCCGCACAGAGCCAATCGGCTTCCCGTCCAACAAGATCCGGGCATCGGTCAAGTCGGTTTCGACCGTCAGATATGCATAAAAAGACTCTAGGATAAACCGCTTCTCGAGCCGAGCGGAATCCGTCAACTCAATCGTATCGCTCAAAGGCTTATAAAATGGGGACTCAATCCGACAGGCATGCTTACCGATAGGCAAGTAAAGCGACAATTGTCCGTTCTGAATTTGATGCACCACGCTATCCAGATAGACAATCGCCCGCTCCGGTCGCACCGTGAGCAGAACCCATTGCTTTTCCTGCCGATACTCCTTCTCCAGGCTCTCCGTATAGAGATAGGCTTGATAATGCTTTTTCCTCTTCAACGTCTCGGGTGTTTTCCAGGTATATTGCCCATAAACCGGATGCTTGATCGTTAAGAAGTCACACTTATGGGGCAAGGCCAATGTAACAAGACCATCGCCCTCAGCTACCTCAACAATCATACCACCCACCGAGAACTCAAAACCCTTCTCGTTTGTGATTAAATCTAGCAAAGCGAAACGCTTATCAACAGCAAACGATGCTTTTCGTAGGAATGACTTCTTATATTGCCCAAAATCCTCGACACGCATTCGCTGGGCTATCAAAGGGATAGTCCACACACACCATAATATGATCCACAAATATCTCATGTTCCAGAGAACTCATAATACCGAATACAAACTTACGAAAAATCAGTGAGATATTCCTAAAATACAGATTCATTTGTATTGGATAACATTTTCACAAATAAGTTTCCAGCGACGGATCGATATACCTATTACTAGATCCTTAACTCTAATCTATTCATTGAGCAAGAAAATTCACTTTGGATGTAGGTACTTTTCTGAATATTTACTATTTTTGGGCAAGAAAATAGATAAGTACCCCAAATGAAAGTAGACTATTCCACCCCGATCTTTGTCACACCTTCTGAGACGGATTCCAATCTACACCTCTCGTGCTTCAAGCAGGACAAGCTAAGAACAGCTAACGTCATGGTGGTAGGTTGTGGTGCTTTAGGAAATGAGGTGCTTAAGAATTTGGCATTGTTTGGAGTCGGCCACTTGGTGATTGTTGACTTTGATACTGTAGAGCCTTCGAATCTGACTCGCTCTATACTATTCAATCAGACTGATGCCCAATTGGGACGTCTTAAAGTAGTCGTAGCTGCCGAACGACTTCGAGAAATCAATCCAAAAATCCAAGTTCTACCTCTGGCAGGAGACATCACCCACGACGTCGGGTTAGGTCTTTTACGGCAAATGGACGTCGTCGTCAGTTGTGTGGACAACCGTTGGGCTCGTTATTGTCTGAATCGATTATGCATGCGCGCTAACGTAACATGGGTGGATGGGGGCATAGACGGTCTTGAAGGAACTGCCCGAGTCTTCATTCCGGGTAAAAATTGCTATGCCTGTAATTTGGGGCCGGAAGCACTCAAAGATCTGTCATACCGCCTATCCTGTGCCTCAGCAATTAAACGGAACGAACAAGCCGGTCATGTACCAACAACACCAATCGTGGCTTCTATCATTGGGGCAGTTGAAGCACAAGAGGCTATCAAACTGTTGTATCCTAACGAACTGTCTAACGGGCAACTCTCCTCTCTTTGTGGTAAGATGTTTTACTACGAGGGACAGCACTTGACCTCTCGAATTGTAGATTTTATCGGATACGACGAGGATTGTCCGGTTCACGAGCAATGGGCACCAATCAAACAATCGGAACTGACTACCAGCTTGCGGATCGACGAGGTACTAGAGCTGCTGTCAAAGTTATTAGGAGAACAAGAAGTGACAATTCATTTGCGAGATCACGCCTTTGTGGATTATCTCGTCACACGAGAAGAGAACGAACGAAAATTTATTGTCATGAAACCGGATTACGCAATCGGAACATTCGTGGAAAATGACCCCACATTGTCTTGTCTTCCTTTTAATGCTTTGTTTCAACATGAGATCAAGCAAATAGATTCCAGTTTTCCATACAAGGAATTGACTTTGAGTAAAATCGGTATTCCTGCATGGGACGTACTTCACATCAGTACCAGACAGGAAGACCATTATGTTGAACTAGCCGATGAGCATCATTATTCAGAGACCTTATTTAAAAGAAAAGGATTATGATGAACGAGACAAACCTATACGACATTAGTGCCGAATTCTTGCTAAATCATCTCTATCCGAATCAGATGGACCGATGGCAAGTGAATTGTGCCGGAACTTTTTACAGGAATTACAGCGAGGACATATTGGAAATTGACGAGGAAAAAGCTAATATACTCCTAGCTCGTGACAGCTTCTTACGATTGTTACCCCAAGGTCTGATATCCGATGATAACGCCCTAAAAGGAAACAACTTCGAACAAAAGTATGAGCGCTTGAAAAAGAAGGAGGAACTACTGCGATTACTTTTTAAACCTGTCGACACGCTTGCTTTCCGTTTCCGGCTCCACATCGAGAATCAGGTAACCCAGCTCTCGGAGAAGAAACTGGCTTTCTTGTTAAAGTATTATTTTCTCTATGATATTACACGAGAAAAGGATCCCTACATCAAGAGAGTAGCTCCTTTCCTGCTTTTCATCAGCCAGTTGCGGGCAAATTTCGGCTTTATACGCGACCTGCTCGCATGTTTGTTTAACCACAAGGTTGAGATACACAGAGGTCTTTATACCTGGGAAGAAGACGAGCATTGCGCCAGCCCGGCCATCGAATTCCAGCTAATCGTCCCTAACCTGACAGCTAAGACCTATGACAAGCTGGACAAGGCGATTGCGCCATTACGGGAATTCCTTATCGAATGGTTCATCCCCTTCGATACCCATTGCGTCATCGACATCAAGCAACACGGTCATCCGTTTACCATTGGAGAGTCATTAACACTGGATTACAACACTGAGATCGGGCAATAAAGATATATCAAAGTATATTGACACAAGAGGAACAATTATGAATATTAACTCAAGAATAGACTGGAAAGCCGGTATGGCGATCTCCGAGCGAACCTTCATCGAGATGGACGAGAACCTCTCCCGTCGGCAAGAGGTTGCGAGCCGGACCATCAACGGCAACCAATTCGGGCTTATCCCCTTCACGGAATTTAACTGCCAAGGAGGATTCGTCCGCAACAAGCTGGAGATCGAGCGGCTACAATGCATGGCGCTCCTTCCTTCGGGAAAGATCCTTCACATAGACGAGAAGGTTGTAATTACCATACCTTTGGTCTATGGCGACGAATATTACCTGGCCTGCGGCTTTGGTGATGGACAAACTGTTTTCGATGTAAAGGCGGTCCCTTTCGTTCGCCCCGAATACCAGTTCGGGATCTATCCACTGAATGAGCTGGAGGGAAGCGACCGTTTTCCGGTGATGAAATTCAAGGTTAAGGATGGCATCTTCTCGATTGATCCCGACTACATTCCTCCCTGCCTGCACCTCCAGTCAGACAGCCGCTTCCAGCCCTATCTCAAACAGCTGGCGGAAACCATCTCACAAGTGGCCGAGCACGCCAACCTGGAATCCGGAGAAGGCAAGAGGGCTTTACAGCGTTATGCCTACCTGTTAAAAGGCTACGACATGAAAAACCGGACTGCCCATTTCATCCAGCTGGCCAATGAGATTGTCCAGGCGATCGACTACTATATCGTAAAGCCAAACACCGAGACGCTAACTGAACTCCAATCCTATAACGAGTACGACATCGTCCGTTGGTTGGGATGGCTCGAGCAATATGCCAAAGGGGCGATCTCCATCCTGGATAAAGTTGTTCTTGAGGATCACAGCATCGATTTCGACGCTTTAAAAGCACAAATTATAGCGGAACTTTACGAAAGGCTCTATCCGGAGCTACACGATAAGCTCTACGGGACACTTAAGGAGAAACTTTATACTGAAATTACAGACGACCTGATCCTCAAATTGACTGACTATGTCAACAACCGACTCAAAAGTGAGCTACACGACCTATTGGCCGGTGAACTGTCGGAAGAACTCTTCGAAAAATTATTCAAGGCATTGTACGACAGCCTTTACAAAGCACTATACGTGCCTGATGAGAAAGAGGAGGAAAAGGAATTCATGCCATTAATTTAGACAACTATGAGTATCCTGTTACCATTACAAATTGAGAAAGGCCAATTGACCCGAGCTAAGAATCTCAAAGAAGCGATCGACACGTTCATTGAACTTTTATTGACCACACCATGTCAAAGTTGCATTGCTGATCGTCAATTCGGTTTTATTTTCAATAATTTAAAATTTGAGATCTTCAACGAGAACGAAGGAGTCATCTACAACTCAGCAACCAAGGAAGAGAATTTGGGACTTTACGATAAAAAGGTTTCCGGTTCTTCTAAAAGTATCAACACCTTCGCAATCGAACTAAAAAAAGCCATCGAGACCTACGAGAAACGGCTTACCAATGTCTCTGTCACGATGAGTTATATCAAGAACCTAAAAAAAATACATGTCAATATCGAGGGAACATTCCAGGAAACAAACGAGACCTACAAATATACGACTAGCCTCAACATTTGGAACTGACATTTTCCCTCATGACATCAAATACTGAAGTAAATGAAACAAAGCATATTCAACACCCGCCAAAGAGCGGAAGAGATCATCAAAGAAGCTGTTACTATCTGGCAACACGGTTTCAACAGCGAGCAGCTGGAAGGCATCGAACAGGATCCGGTTTTCTCCCTATTCCTGACCGCACTCGCCTATCAGGCCAACGAGATCGACAATGAGGTTGAGCAGCTTCAAGAAGAGATTCTCGATGAACTGACCCGCATGTTCATTCCTTACGAGAAAACTCATCCCCTGCCAGCGACCTCGCTCGTAGAAGTCCAGCTTGACGACAGGATACCGGAACTACCACTTGACCAACAAAGTGGTTTCCTCCTACCCGATACAAACTACGGGTTTATTCCACTACTCAAGACCCGAGTAATTAACGGCGAGGTTCAATCTGTCGTACGAGTTGACAACCGTCGCTGGAAAGTCAGTCTCAAACTCAAGGGAGCGATCAAACAGCTCTCAGGAATGACTTTTCTAATTGGTAATCCCCATTTCCAGGACCTAAAGCTTTACGCCAATGGTGTCATGCTGCCGCTCATCAAGCCATGGGATTATACAGACCTTCCACTCAACGAGTGTTTCTCACTCAATAATATGATTTACAACAAATCGCTCACCTTCCAGGCCAGCAATACATGGTTCGATCTGTTCGCTCAGCAAAACGCCCGGCTGTTTTATATCGACAGTTACAAAGGAAGCGATATGCCATTCGATAAGCAGGAACTGATCTTTGAGTTCATCGGGATTGACGACCAGTTCACATTCGATAAAGAACAACTGTTGTTGAACGCGACGATCCTAGCCAATGTAACCCAACACTCGATCACACTCTCCTCAAACTCACCCATCGCCCGGCTATCCGGAGAGAACAACATGCAACAATTCCTGCATCTGATCGCGCCTAACGACAACCAGCTCTATCATGAGACACCAATCGAGATCCGGCGAGTCGCCACTGACCGGTTCAATGCCGAACATCTAACACGGCTAGCCTCTACGCTGATCAGTCGCTTCTCATCCGATTATTACGCATTCCAGAAAATCGAGACACTGCGTGAGGGCAAGTTTATGGAGCAATTCTATGCCTTGCTGAAAAAAATCTCGGAAGGTCTCTCTAAATCCTCATCAGAACTTACCTCCAGCGTTTATCTCCTACTCCGGAACGACCGGGGATTTCATCCAAAAGAAGTAAGTCTCCAAGTCAATTATCTGACGACTGACGGTAGTTCGGTCAATTCCAGCTTAAATGCCAAAAGTAACTTTTCACCTTTGGCAAATGCCTACATCCAAAGTGTCCGGAAACTGGCAAACCCAATGCCAGGTTACGATGAGATCCAAAATGAAAATGCTCAAAGCAACCTCGCTCGTTATTATATGATCACGAATGACCGTATCGTCACGCCTGCCGATGTCAAAATCTTATGCTACAACGAACTGGATAGACGTTTCGGTATCACAAGTGAAATGATTACCAACATCAAGGTAAAACAGGTTCAGCAAGCAGAACATCATCATTATGGATTTGAGACACGTATCTATATTTCCCTAACAGATAATGCCTACATTAAACGTAACTTTCTGGATAAAATTCCAATGACTGAACTAATCCTCCAAAAAATGATCGAAGTTAGAAGCACAAACGTCTTCCCTGTCGTCGTCAATATCGAGGTGAAACAATCAGATTTGTCGAAGAATGTATAAAATTGAGGAAAGGAAGTACTGCCAACGAATAACAAAAGATTTAAATAATTTATTACTTTTGTACCAATATAAAACTGATGCGAATGGAAGATTTCTTTTTAGATATCGTATATAAAGATAAAAGAGTCAAGTTTCGTGTCGTGAACCCTCACGCACCACTTAGTACATTAATGAACAATCTGCGTCACGCGATCGGTAAAGACGGACGGTTGATCTTCGATTTTCCATCGATCGACCAAACTGGTGCACCATTGGATTATTTCTTTGGAAAAGAGGATCCAATCATCAACGAAATCCGTGTTCTACGCCCCAGGATAGGTAAAGCCGATCAAACATTGGCGGACTATAACGTCAATAATGGCGACACGATCTTTCTCATCCCCGACCCATTCCCTGGATAAAGGTACTATGATGAATGAGTCTTTAGCCCCCGATTGGCGTTTATTCGATCCCAAACAACTGAGTGGACGAAATAGGCGATTGCTCCACGAATGGATCAATCTAGACCAGACTTTGGAGAAAAGGAATGAGATCGAATACCAAATATCTAAACGCAACACGCAAGGTTTGCCAACAGAATATCTCATTACATATTATATCTACTCTATCCAAGGTGTTGAGCGAATCGACTGGTTGAATCAGCCGGGTGAGTCTAACCGGCCCATCTTTGCCTCAACCTTCCAGATGCAGATCAGTCTCCCAATCAATTATCCCTGTGTTGACGGACCTGCGGAGTTCCGTTTCCTAACCCACGACGCCACAGGTAATAAGATTCCCCATCCTTGGCATCCCAACATCCGTTATTTCGGTGAATTCGCAGGTCGGGTTTGCCTCAACGCCCTAAATACTCATACGAGCCTGGCGTGGTGTGTCGATCGAGCCGCGCTTTACCTACGTTATGAACTCTATCATGCCATTCAAGAACCACCTTATCCCGAAGATCCTAAAGTCGCGAAATGGGTCATCCAACAAGGAGAACCCAATGAATGGATATTCTTTGATCAACCCGCTTTGGAAAGCAGAAAATAAGGTATTAAAATAGCTAAATCTCATTTCTTTTTTGTATTTTTGTCCATATATACAAAAATATGAACATATTACATAAAATCATATTATCCAGTTTATTTCTCATCGAATTCAGTCTGTTTGCCACTGCCCAAACAACCAAACAAATTGAAATTGACGGAAATGAACCTTATGTCGACCATATCTCTCTCACAGAAGGAAGTACCGATATGGACCTTTTGGTAAAATTTACATTTGATGAACCTAACAACACCCTTATAGTAAACCTCATTTCCTATAAAAAGCTATTCGTATTCCAAGACAACACACGTTACTCACATGCTGTTTGGTGCTTTAAACTTCGCCCAAATAAGCTCTCTTATGTTGTAGAATCGGACGAGCAGGCTAGATACAAACTGACTAAGTCTCTTCGAAAATCCATCAAACCCCGAAGGAAACATATCTTCAAGCGCTGGATCGAGTATGAAGGCATTCAGCCTCAACCGATTGACTATAAGATGGTAAACGATTACATAGAACAGAAATTCGATATCCTTTATAAAGAGGCTCCCATCAGTATCACCTTAAGGGATATCCTAGTGATGAACGAGGAAATAACCCCAAAGAAAAAGAAATACGATCTATTCTTTCAGACCGATCTCAATAGGAAATATGAGATCACGATCGAACGGAATCCTTGTTTAGGAAAAGAAGAGGCCTTACAGGCTTCTATTACTCGTGTTAAAAACATCCAGACGAGTTTCCTTACGTTTAACCAGAAATTTAAAAACTCCAATAGTCTTAATACGCCCGAAGGCGACAAACTGTTTTGTGAGATGAAATCCCTCTTACAAGAACAATTTCCCAAAGCAAAAGAGGTAAACCCATGTCCGGAAATTCAAACAAATATTGATATCTACAACAGCTATGTCGATTCTATTCAATTGTCCAAAAGTCCATTTCAAATCAAGATCCAAGAACAAAAAAAGCCGCAGGACCTAGATTTGAGTGCAGATTATATCCTAATGATAGCACGGGAAATAGACTATAATACTAACAAATGGCTATTTGCATCAGATCCCATTGAAAAAAGAGATCTGAAAGAATCATGCGAGAAGATTATCAACACAATTGAGTCACACATTAACCATAAGACTCGAATCAACGCAAAACAAAAAATAGCTATTACAGTCTTTAACAAAGCCAAAGATTATTACCACCGAATCTGCGCAAAAGAATAGAGCTCTATGGACAAGACGAAAGGAATAAACCCTAATAAATGGCTGTTGATTGCCCTTTTCTTATGGACATTATTACACAGTTCTAATCTCTGCGGGCAAAATGGAGAACAGGATTTATTTATCGAGGAGACACAACTCCTCGAGATCGAGAATCGTATGCTCTATTTTTATAACCAGCTACAAGAAATTACTAATAAGCTTCCGCTCAATACGGCCGAAAATATCTCAAAGACTAAACAACAGGTCTTAGCTATCGATAATAAATGGGAGATTTATTGTCAAAGTAGGCAATCTGAAATTGCAAACGATGACTCTCTCCTACAAATTGTCGCGAACTATCAACAGACCAAACAAGACCTATTGGACTCCATTTCATACAAGGCTCATTATTTAGATGCGCTAGCCAATTTCGACCAAGCAGAACAATTTATCACATCTCAAGACAGTATCTACCAACAATTCTACGAAACTGCTGTCAAATATTCTCTACTAAAGCAACTAGCTCCCCAGCTTGAGGCTCTTAAAGGAAAAGAACAATTGTTATTCTCCGACCTCCAAGCAAAGTACGAGACAGCAAAAGGAATTACCCAAGAATTCAACGAATTACAACCTCGATTTCTAGAAATAGAAGAAAACTTTATAATGTTGAAAAACTGTTCCGATAAGATTCAGGCCCAAGCATATAAACCCTTGTTCCAAAAAATTAAGGATTATCTATACGGTCTAGCTGCTGTTACGATAATTCTTATGTACATCAATATGATACAAGCCAAGATCAAGGCCCTAAAGCAAGCCCGAGAAAATGCGAAGAAATTTAGCCAAATGATGAAGGATGAGAACGATTATCCTACAATATAACGAATAAATAACCTGATAATTATTTGTCACGATGAATATTTATAAGATATCACTCTTGTTAGTTCTAGCCTTAATTCTTTCAGGCTGTAAGGATCTCATGCCTATCAGAGAGAATTATAAAGAGGACAATAACCTCAACATCCTGGACCTCGAATTTGAACCGAAGTACAAAAACTTTCATGCAAATGTCAAACTCAACGACAGTATCGCCGCGCTTCTGCTGCTCAACGATACAACTATCAAATTCCATGTTGAAGAATACATGCAAAACAATCTGTTAGATCCCAGAACCCAGCCCAAGTTGGTAAATATTCAGAAAAAAATTACGAATCTCAACCTGAATATCTTGACACTGGTCGACCTGACACTTGACTCAATGAAGATAGAGAACCAAAAACAGGCAATTGAAGAGCTAAAAGAATTGCTACCTCCTGACAATCTTCATATTGCCTTCATTAAGAATCAAACGGTCTCAGAAACCTTGCCAGCGACCGACTATGTTCTAGCCAATTACTTCCAAGCAGATCCTGGGAAGAAATACCTTTATCGCTCTATCCTCTCAAAAATAGATGAGATCAAAGGGAGCATGTCTACCTATTTTCCGAATGCCCAGCAAGACACGACTTTTAAGCATCTTACATCCAAACAAAATGTTTTAATCATACTCTCGGATGGTAAGGTTTATAATCAAGATATGCCTCTCGATCCTGATCACTTTGCTTTACAGAGGAAAATTATTCAAGAATCCGACTCAATCACACAAATTCCAATTTTCTACATCAATCTGGAGACAAAAGAACACGGCCAAACAAACGAAGCTGAAACTCTTATGCAATTCTTATGCAAAAAAACCAACGGCAAATATCTCAACTCATACGATCAAACCGTCGTACTCAACTTATTTGACAAACAATACGCTAATTACTGCTTTTCATTCATTAACCCCGCTCAGAAAATCTATAGAGGGAAAAAACACACATTACAACTTAATTGCTACCAAGGAGATAAATTAATCGCTTCAGACAACATCAACTACTATGTAGGGAGCATCTATAATCCAGTCATCATCAACGGATTGACAACCTTACAAGTAATATTACAAGGCAGCTTGTTCGGAATCCTCACATTAGTATTATTTTACATAATTTTTCAATTCATCACTCCTTGCTTTCATTATTTGGTTTTCAGAAAAAAATATGTCACCCGGTATATTGGCAAAAATATGAGTTACAATGGTATCCTTGTAGGACCTGATTGCTACTTTTGTAAAGCCCCCTTCGAAATTGGCGATAAAATCGTTGTAAAATGCCAACATGTACTCCACCAATCTTGTTGGGAAGAAAATGAATATAAATGTCCTGAATATGGACGAAACTGTAAAACCGGGAGACTTTATTATAACCGAAAAAATTTATTTGACCAGCATAACGCATCTTTCTATCTCTCTTGGATCATCTCTGGAGCAATTGCTGGACTGGTTGCCTGGATTTGTTTCACTGCGAATGCTCATAGTCATGAAAATTTTTTCTTGATAAATATTATCCAACTCATGTTTGGGGTCAATCCTGACTCTCCTCAAGCAGCCGTGTTAATGGAAGAATATGGCAGCCATCTTTACCTTTTGCCATTTTATGGTCTAAACATAGGTTTCTTCCTAACCTTCTTCTTGAGTCTGCTAACTAGCCACGGTCGTTGGCTATGGAAACGAATCCTACTAGTCGTTGCCAAGGCCATTGTTGGAGGCCTGTTCAGCTATTTATCTTTTCTCCTCGGATGTATCATCTCCATCACTCTGAATTTCAACAATAATTCATTCCTTGTAGATTGGATTCCATGGATGCTAAGTGGTTTCGTCATTACTTTAGCAGTCACTTACGGAACGGATATCAAACTAAAAAAAGCATTAATCGGAGCTGTCATTTCTATCATCTTCGGATTGAGCTCGATGTATCTGTGGACGTTTGCCTTCAACTCGCAAATTGACACTCGTGAGTTCTTACTCCTAAGCTACATAATCTATTGTGTCGGATTTGCCATTAGTGTAGCTACAACTTGTCCTAAATCGGAGCGTTATTTCTTACGAGTGGAAGGGCCAATTAAGGAGATGGACATCGCAATTTACAAATGGATGAACAATAGAATCCGGAACAAACGGATAACAATCGGCAAGTCTGTCAATTGTGACCTGCAAATGTCGTGGGATCTAACTAGTAAAATCGCTCCTTTACAAGCGGAGATCCGAATGATCAATGGCAATATCTATCTATTTGCAACTGAGGAAGGTGTCTCCATGGTCGACAAAAAACCTCTCAAACCAAACACAAAGAAACGACTCTACCATGGTACTAAATTTATAATTGGGAAAACGCTCTTCACCTACATAGAGAAAGATCTCTAATAGACGTAGGAGATAAATGTTACTAAAAGGCATTTATCTCCTACTTTCACATCTCCACATGAAGTTTTGCTGAAACCAGCCATAGAAGGCAAATTTCAAAAACTATATTAATATATTAACTTTAAGTATATTATTCGAGATAATGACTAAGTAACGAGACCCACAACCAAATAGACTTTTTTAGTATCTTTTTTCTCCCGTCGAAAGAAACGAGGATCATTTTCAATCCTCAAGGGAATCGTTTTCGATATACGTTAGATTTGAAAGAAAAAGCCAATATATTTTTATAAAAAGCGGGCTTTTTCAGGATTCAATTAAACACGCATTCAACCGACAGGCAAACAAAACCAAGCGGATGCAACCTGAGATTGGCAGATAATTCCTACCTTTGCAATAGAAACATAAAACGGACGAATCTTGTCCTCCGGAATATATTTTATGGATATACAAGAATTACTCAACTTATACACCTCGCATAGTGGAATAACAGCGCTTCACAAACTGATACAGAATGACAATGAACGGAATATCAGCGTGAAGGGACTGAATGGTTCTGCTCCGGCGATGATGGTGGCCGCTCTCTTCAAAAAAGGGAATAACCGTTTTGTTTGTCTGCTGAACGACCTTGAAGAGGCCGGTTATTTCTACAACGACCTGAAACAACTAACCGGCGATGACGCTATTTATTTTTTCCCATCGGCCTACCGAAGGGATATTAAATACGGACATATCGACGCAGCCAATGAGATTCTGCGCACAGAAGCATTGAGTGTGTTGCAAGATCCGCAAGCTCGGTTTGTCATCGTCACTTATCCGGAAGCAATAGCCGAGAAAGTGGTTTCGCAGGATACTTTGCAGCAAAATACGTTACAAATTCATACGGGAGAGAAACTCGACAATATGTTCGTCGCAGACGTACTCGACAGCTATGGCTTTGAACAGGTCGATTATGTTTACGAACCGGGACAATATGCCATCCGTGGTAGTATCCTCGACGTATTCTCCTATTCGTTCGAGTTTCCCTATCGTATCGACTTTTTCGGGAATGAGGTAGAAACCATCCGCAGCTTCGATGTCGAGAGCCAGTTGTCGAAAGATAAATTGGACAGCATCTATATCGTTTCGGAAGTCAGCAAGAAAAATGCGACAGGCAAATGTCTGCTGGAAACTCTCCCATCGCAGACTCATCTGGTAGTTCATGATCTGGACTGGTGCCGCGAACGGATCGGAGCCATCTGGAACGAAGAACCGGTGATAGCCGACGAAGAATCGTTTACCAGTGCCGACCTGATGCACTCCAAGCTGGTGCAATGGGATTTGTTCATGCACGCGGCCCTCGATCTAAAACGAATCCAGTTTGGAACCCATACAGCAGGAACGCCAGACGCCACTATCAATTTCCAGACACAGGTACAACCAATCTTCCACAAGAATTTCGATCTGGTAAGTACGACTTTCCAACAATATCTGAAAGAAGGTTATACCTTGTACATTCTGAGTGATGTAGAAAAACAGGCGGCCCGCATCCATGCCATCTTTGAAGATCGGAAAGAAGATATACCTTTTACGGCTGTCAATAAAACCATTCATAGTGGTTTTGCCGACGACCAGCTGAAAATCTGCTGTTTCACCGATCACCAGCTGTTCGACCGTTTTCATAAATACAGCCTCAAAAGCGATAAGGCCCGCAGCGGGAAGATTACCTTGTCACTCAAAGAGCTGAATCAGTTTACTCCGGGTGATTACATCGTACACATCGATCACGGTATCGGACAGTTTGGCGGACTGGTACGCATGGAAGTAAACGGAAAGATACAGGAAGCCATCAAACTGATCTATCAGAACCACGATGCGATCTTTGTCAGTATCCATTCGCTGCACAAGCTTTCCAAATACAAAGGGAAAGACAACGGCGAGCCTCCGAAATTAAGCAAGTTAGGCACTGGCGCGTGGGAAAAGATGAAGGAACGCACAAAAAAGAAGGTGAAAGACATCGCCCGCGACCTCATCCTGCTCTATGCCAAGCGCAAACAGGAAAAGGGTTTTGCCTACAGCCCCGACAGCTTCATGCAGCAAGAGCTGGAGGCCAGCTTCATCTACGAAGATACACCCGACCAGATGAAGGCGACAGCCGAAGTAAAGGCCGATATGGAAAGTCCGCGGCCGATGGACCGCCTGATCTGTGGTGATGTAGGTTTCGGTAAGACCGAAGTTGCCATCCGGGCTGCCTTCAAAGCCGTATCAGACAACAAACAGGTGGCAGTGCTGGTACCGACCACCGTGCTCGCCTTCCAACATTTCCAGACATTCTCCGAACGACTCAAGGATTTCCCTTGTCGCATCGAATATATAAGCCGGGCCCGTACGACGGCACAGATCAAACATATCCTGAAAGATGTCAAGGAAGGAGCTGTGAATATTCTGATCGGCACGCACCGGATCGTCAGCAAAGATGTCGTATTCAAGGATCTGGGCCTTCTGATTATTGATGAGGAACAGAAATTCGGCGTATCAGTCAAAGAAAAGCTCCGTCAGCTCAAGACAAACGTGGATACCCTGACGATGACGGCAACGCCGATTCCACGAACCCTGCAATTCTCGCTAATGGGTGCCCGAGATCTGAGCAGCATCACGACGCCTCCGCCCAACCGCTATCCGGTACAGACGGAAGTGGAACGCTTCAATCCGGACATCATCCGCGAAGCCATCAACTTTGAGATGAGCCGCAACGGACAGGTTTTCTTCATCAACAACCGCATTCAGAATATCTACGAGATAGAAGCCCTTGTAAAACGGGAAGTTCCCGATGCCCGTGTCTGTGTGGCACACGGACAGATGGAACCAGAAGAACTGGAAAAGAAGATCCTCGACTTCGTGAACTACGAATACGACGTACTGGTAGCGACAAGCATCATCGAAAGCGGCATCGACGTACCAAATGCCAATACCATTATCATCAATAACGCCCAGCAATTCGGTCTGTCGGATCTGCATCAGCTGCGCGGACGTGTGGGCAGAAGCAACCGGAAGGCATTCTGCTATCTGTTGTCACCGCCATTGAGCTCGCTCACCCAGGAAGCCCGCCGCCGTTTGCAGGCCATCGAAAGCTTCTCTGAATTAGGCAGTGGCATCCATATTGCCATGCAGGACCTCGATATCCGTGGAGCCGGCAATATGCTGGGAGCCGAACAAAGCGGTTTCATCGCTGACTTGGGATATGAAGCCTACCAGAAGATTTTGGAAGAGGCTGTAGATGAACTGAAGACCGACGAATTCTCGGATCTGTACAACGAACTGTCGGACGGCAAAGAGAAAGACGGAAAAGACTTCGTCAAGGAAACATTCATCGAAAGCGATTTGGAAATACTCTTCCCTCCTACCTATATTCCAAATGATTCCGAACGTATCTCGTTGTATCGTGAGCTGGATAACATGGAACGGGAAGAAGACATAAAAGCCTTCAGTGCCCGCCTGGAAGACCGTTTCGGAAAGATCCCGAAAGAAGGAAAGGAACTGATACGCATCGTTCGTCTTCGCCGGATGGCACGGTCGCTGGGTATCGAGAAAGTAGTCCTGAAGAAAGGACAGATGAACCTGTACCTAGTATCGGCAGAAGACAGCCCATATTACCAGAGCAGGGCTTTTGGTCAGTTATTAGCATACATCCAGAAGCATCCTCGTTTCTGCAACCTGAAAGAAGCCAACGGCAAAAGGAGCATCATCATCAAAGACGTTCCGACCGTAGCCGCAGCTTGCAGCATCTTAGAAGAGATGGAGTCATTATAAGCTTTGCACTAAGAAATGGTCCAATCAGAATGAGAACAATTATTTAGAGACATTACATATGAAAAAAACGGACAAACAACCCAGACTGCTTACCTGGGTTTTCCCGATGTTGCTGATGGCAAGCCCTATGCTTGCCGTCCAACCATCAGAGCTTACTTCTGTAGAAGTTAGTGCTATCACCCCGATAGTCTGTGCCCAACAGATTAATCCGACAACCGTCGATCTCGTGTTCAGTAATGGCCAACGGATGACATTCGACTTTTACGGGCCGAACATCTTTCGGATGTTTCAGGATAATCAGGGAGGTATTATCCGGGATCCGGAAGCACGGCCGGAGGCTCAAATCTTAGTAAATCAACCCCGAAAACCGATTTCTGTACTCCAAATAGAAGACAAAGACGAACGAATCAGCATCTTCACCGATCAGATAGAATTGCAATTCGCCAAAGAAGACGGCCGAATGAAAGTCATCAACCGGGTAACACAGCATACCGTAGTGGAAGAAGTACGACCTGTCTCATACGAGAAAAACAGGACCTGCCTGAACCTCAAGGAACAACCGGACGAATACTTCTATGGCGGTGGTGTGCAAAACGGACGATTCTCTCACAAAGGAAAGAGTATCGCCATAGTTAATCAGAACAGCTGGACCGACGGCGGTGTGGCATCTCCTACTCCATTCTACTGGTCTACAGCTGGATATGGTTTCATGTGGTATACTTTCAAGCCAGGCAAATATGACTTTGGTGCTACACAGAAAGGAGAAGTTTCTCTTTCACACGAGACAAATTATCTGGATGTATTCTTCATGATAAACGACGGAGCTGTTCCCCTACTAAATGATTTCTATCAATTGACAGGAAATCCAGTATTATTGCCTAAATTCGGATTTTATCAAGGACATCTGAATGCCTACAACCGTGATTTCTGGAAAGAAGATGAAAAAGGAATCCTCTTCGAAGACGGCAAACGGTATAAGGAAAGCCAAAAGGATAACGGTGGTATCAAAGAATCGCTCAATGGTGAGAAAGGTAATTATCAGTTCTCGGCACGAGCCGTAATCGACCGCTATAAAGCACATGATATGCCATTAGGATGGCTTCTTCCGAACGACGGTTATGGCGCAGGTTATGGTCAGACAGAAACACTCGACGGAAATATCCAGAACCTGAAGAGCCTGACCGAGTATGCCCATCAGCAGGGTGTGGAGATCGGTCTTTGGACGCAATCGGATTTGCATCCGAAGCCAGAAGTTAGCGCACTGCTCCAACGGGATATTGTGAAGGAAGTACGTGACGCTGGAGTCCGTGTCCTCAAAACCGACGTTGCCTGGGTTGGCGACGGCTATTCATTCGGCTTGAACGGAGTAGCTGACGTGGCTCACATCATGCCTTATTACGGAAATGACGCACGCCCGTTCATCATCTCTTTAGACGGCTGGGCTGGCACACAGCGTTATGCCGGCATCTGGTCGGGCGACCAGACTGGAGGCGAATGGGAATACATCCGTTTCCATATCCCGACATATATTGGTTCTGGCTTATCCGGACAACCGAATATCACCTCCGACATGGATGGTATCTTCGGCGGAAAGAATCCGGTAGTCAATATGCGCGACTTCCAATGGAAAACCTGGAGTCCGATGCAGCTCAATATGGATGGTTGGGGTGCCAACGAGAAATATCCGCATGCCTTGGGTGAACCTGCAACTTCCATCAACCGGTCATATCTGAAATTGAAATCAGAACTGATACCATATACATATAGCATCGCTCACGAAGCAATAAACGGATTACCGATGATCCGGGCTCTATTTCTGGAATACCCGAATCCTTATACCTTAGGTAAAGCAACACAATATCAGTATTTATATGGCCCGTACTTCCTTGTTGCCCCGATTTACAAGAATACGGCAGCCGATGAAGAAGGAAACGATATCCGCGATGGCATCTATCTGCCGGAAGGAACCTGGATTGATTACTTTACCGGGGAAAAATATGAAGGAAACCGAGTAGTGAATAATTGGGAAGCACCTATCTGGAAACTGCCTGTCTTTGTAAAAGCCGGAGCAATCATTCCGATGACGAATCCCAACAACCATGTGTCAGAGATCAACAAGCATGTCCGCATATATGAACTTTATCCGGCAGGCCGGACCTCATTCACAGAATATGACGATGATGGCCGCACGGAAGCCTATCGGCTGGGCGAAAGTACTACTACGCAGATTAACATGGAGGAAAACAACGGGAAAGTAACCGTCCGAATTGCTCCGACAACCGGAAACTTCACCGGTTTCGAGAAGGAAAAACAGACTGAATTCCGGGTACAGATATCAGAAAAGCCCCAAAAAGTGACAGCTCAATTAGGAGGCCGTAAGATAAAACTGACTGAAGTAACTTCGCCCGAGGCCTACGGAAAGAGTGTAAATGTATTCTTTTATGAAGCAAGTCCCGAATGGAACCGATTTGCAACACCGGGCAGTGACTTTGCTAAGGTTTCCATTCACAGGAATCCGCAATTACGGGTCAAACTGGAGACTGCCGATATCACCGCTTCAGCTACAGAACTGATGATTGAGGGATATCACTTCGATATGGGTAATTCGTATCTCCATTCACAGGGCAGCCTCACAGCGCCAAAAGCACAAGTAACAGACGAAAACCGGGAAGCCTATAGCGTCACTCCAACTTGGAACAAGGTAGAGAATGCAGACTACTACGAAATAGAGTTCAATCACATGCTTTACACGACCATCAAAAATACATCACTGCTCTTTGAGGGGCTGGAAGCAGAGACAGATTACAACTTCAAGATACGCTCCGTCAATCAGGAAGGTACATCAGAGTGGGCATCTTTTGCCGTGAAAACCAAATCAAACCCATTGGAATTTGCCATAAAGGGCATCCGGGGAGAATCTTCTGCGCCTTCGCAGGAAGGATTTGAAGTTAGTCGTCTCTTCGACTGGGCAGAAACAGGTGACATCTGGCATTCGGAATATGGAAAGAAAGCAGTGCCTTTCGATCTGATCATTGATCTGCGCAATTATAGCCAGCTGGATAAATTTCATTACCTTCCCCGACTTGACAGTGGTAACGGTACAATTCTCCGGGGAGAAGTTGCTTACAGTCTTGATAAAGAACACTGGGCTACCGTTGATTCCTTTGTCTGGAAACGTAACAGCGATGTGAAGATCTTCGAATTCAAAGATCATCCACAGGCACGTTATATCAAACTACATGTGACAGAAGCAGCCGGTAATTATGGGTCGGGCCGTGAACTGTATGTCTTCAAAGTACCGGGAACGGAAAGTTATCTGCCGGGTGATATCAATAACGACGGTAAGATTGACGACAACGACCTTACCTCTTATATGAACTATACCGGCCTGCGGAAAGGCGACGCCGACTTCGACTATGTCAGTGCTGGAGATATCAACCGCAATAATCTGATTGATGCATATGATATCTCAGTTGTGGCAACTCAACTGGAAGACGGTATCGAAGATCCGGGACAAGATAAAGTTTCCGGCCAACTGGCATTCAGTCTCGACAAGACGCAGGCCGTACAAGCAGGCGATACTGTCCGGATCAGAGTTAAAGGAGTTGACCTTTGTGCTGTCAATGCCCTGAGTTTTGCACTTCCGTATGACCAACAAGACTTCCAGTTCATTGGAGTAGAAACCACGGGCATGGAAGAAATGGAAAATCTGACTTACGACCGCTTGCATACCAACGGTCAGAAAGTTCTCTATCCAACCTTCGTCAATTTAGGTGATAAGCCTGTACTTTCAGGTTCTAATGAGCTTTTCATCCTTACTTTCCAAGCGAAACGTAAGGCGAAGTTTTCACTCGTCCCGACAGACGGCCTGTTGATCGACAGGAATCTGAATACACAGAAGTTCTGATAATCTTCCTAACTACTACTAGCTGAACATCCAGATAGGCGCGGTCCCAACGATTACAATAAGGAATCATTCCTCACATATCGTTGAAGGCCGCGCCTTTTTGGTTTATAACCCTTCCTCATCGATAAAATCCGTAATTAAGGTAATTCACACGGGTAAGAATCCGTAAAATATCTACAAAACACGAAGAAAAACCACGCTACTTTTGTCATGAGATATAAAAGCTCAATCAACTAAAATTATATAGTCTATGCGAAAACTGTCATTCTATTTATGTTCAGTCATGTTTGGAGCCTGTCTCTTGGGCAATCTCCATGCAAAAAACCCTAATACTGAAACAACAGAAATCAATAACACAAAAAGTAGCTTTATGGAAACAAAATTAAATCTTACACAAGAATGGGATAAAGTATTCCCCAAAAGTGACCTGGTCAATCATTCGAAAGTCACTTTCCACAACCGCTATGGCATCACATTGGCTGCTGATTTGTATATTCCTAAAAATGCAGAAGGAAAACTTCCGGCCATTGCTGTAAGCGGTCCGTTTGGCGCAGTCAAGGAACAGTCTTCTGGTCTGTATGCTCAGACGTTAGCAGAACGCGGATTCCTGACCATCGCTTTCGATCCGTCCTTCACAGGTGAAAGCAGTGGCGAACCACGCTATGTTGCTTCTCCCGATATCAACACCGAAGATTTCTGCGCTGCCGTTGATTACCTCAGTACCCGTCCTGATGTAGACCCCGGTCGTATCGGAATCATCGGTATCTGTGGCTGGGGAGGTTTTGCCCTCAACGCTGCCGCCATCGATACCCGTATCAAAGCGACTGTTACCAGTACGATGTACGACATGAGCCGGGTAACTGCTAACGGATATTTCGATTCGATGCAGGCTGACCAGCGCTATGAACTCCGCAAACAGTTGAATGCACAACGCACGGAAGACTACCGGAACGGAATGTATGCCTTAGCCGGCGGTGTTGTGGATCCACTGCCCGACAATGCTCCGCAGTTCGTAAAAGATTATTATGCTTATTACAAGACATCCAGAGGTTATCACCCACGCTCACTCAATTCAAATAACGGTTGGAATAAGACCTCCTCATTGTCATTCATGAACATGCCTTTACTTGCCTACAGCAGTGAAATACGTAGTGCCGTACTTATGCTGCATGGAGAGAAAGCTCATTCACGTTATTTCAGCGAAGACGCATTTAAGAAGTTAACAGGAGACAACAAGGAATTACTCATTATCCCGGGAGCCAATCACGTGGATTTATATGATAATCTTCAAGTCATCCCATTTGATCAGATCGTAAAATTCATGCAAACATATCTGAAGTAAAGCAATGCATTGCATCATAATCAGCGCATAACAGGACTATTTATATAAACAAACACATGGCAATTATATGAAAATAACAACAATCCTTGCGATCATCGCAATGACAATAAACTGTACAACAATCATGGCACAAGAAACAATAAAACAGACAGCTGGCCGGAATCAGCTGGGAGAATTTGCTCCAAAATTTGCAGAACTTAATGACGATGTCCTTTTTGGTAAAGTGTGGAGCAGAACAGATAAACTCGGACTGCGTGACCGTAGCCTGGTAACCATCACTTCGCTGATCAGTCAAGGTATTACAGATAGTTCACTCACCTATCATCTGCAGACAGCCAAGCAAAACGGAATCACACGAACTGAAATTGCCGAAATCATCACCCATATCAGTTTTTATGCCGGCTGGCCGAAAGCATGGGCAGCCTTTCGCCTGGCGAAAGAAGTGTGGGCAGAAGATGCAAGCGCCGAAGATGCGAAAGCAATCTTCCAGCGGGAAATGATCTTCCCCATTGGTGAGCCCAATACAGCTTATGCAAAATATTTTACAGGCAACAGCTATCTGGCGCCGGTATCCAACGAACAAGTTCCAGTATTTAACGTAACCTTCGAACCTGGCTGCAGAAACAACTGGCACATTCACCGGGCTACAAAAGGCGGAGGCCAGATGCTCATCGGCGTTGCCGGACGTGGCTGGTATCAGGAAGAAGGAAAACCAGCAGTTCAGATTCTTCCAGGAACCGTCATCCATATCCCGGCAGGTGTCAAACACTGGCACGGAGCTGCAGCTGACAGTTGGTTCGCTCATCTGGCATTTGAAGTAGCAGGAGAAAATACTTCAAATGAATGGTTGGAACCAGTTACGGATGAAGAATACAGCAAGCTTTAAATAAGAACAAATGCCATAATCAGGAGGCATTTTAATCAAACCGACGGTAAATATATATATAATACTAATCACTTTACTTTATCCTTCGCAGATTGTGTTGCAAAGTAAAGTAAAGTGATTAGAACAATTTGGAGATGTAAATTAATCTTTGATATACTTTTTACTGATGTTCCATACAATTGAAACATACATATCCTGAAAATAACTTTCTCAATGAAATTTCAATGTTATATTATAAACTTACATTACCAACTCATTCTCCAGCTGTAATGCACGAGGAAAGATAATATTATTTTCCAGATGGATATGCTCATGAAGTGCTGCTTCGAACTGCTTAAGTTGCAGTAACACCAAGCGATAGCTTGCACATGCATCTTCTGGAGCTGTAAATCCATTAGTGAGTTTTGAGATGATTTCATAACGCTCACCCTCACCACTGTGCTCAAGCTCCATTACATGGATTGGATACTGGATCGTGTCGCAATGGAAACGTTCAATCTTTGTTCCTGATGCACTTGCATTAAAGAGATCATAGAGATAAGGGAAGAGTACATCCTCCTCTTTCAAAAGATGGCTTGACAAGTCATTGAGTGAATCATGGAAAAGTTTCTGAACCTGCAACAGTTCTGAATGCTTCTCAGCATGTGCGAGAACCACCTTATCGAGTAATTCGGCAATCTGAGAACCATTGATTCGAATGCCACGATGATGAATTTTCTGCACATAATCCAATAGTAGATCCAATGGCCACGATACAAAATCATAGGTACCACCTGCAGAACGATCCTGCAATTCATCAAGTTCCTTTGCCACATTTTCAGGTTTTACATTACTATTTTGGCAAGCCTGTATGAAGGGAACATTGCCATGGCAACAGAAATCGATGCGATAGCGAGCGAATATCTGGGAGGCAGTGAAGTTGCCGGCCACAATCTGACCGACAGTGTATGAGTTATAATCTCTTTTTATCATAATTATTTATTTTATCTGTTCAGACCAAATTTCTGTAAATCTCCCTCTACAGTTCCGATACCACTGATGCCGAAATTTTCGACAAGCACCTTAGCCACATTTGGAGAAATGAATGCTGGTAATGTAGGACCAAGGTGAATCTCCTTCACACCGAGGTATAAAAGAGCCAGTAATACGATAACAGCCTTCTGCTCATACCAAGCGATATTATAGACAATAGGCAGTTCGTTGATATCATTCAATTGGAATACCTCTTTGAGCTTTAAAGCGATAACAGCCAATGAGTAGCTGTCGTTACACTGACCGGCATCGAGCACACGGGGAATTCCGTTGATGTCACCAAGAGGCAATTTGTTGTAGCGATACTTAGCACAACCGGCCGTAAGGATAACGGTATCTTTTGGCAGTTGCTCAGCGAATGATGTGTAGTATTCGCGACCACGCATACGTCCGTCGCAACCAGCCATTACGATGAATTTACGGATAGCACCGCTCTTTACTGCATCTACCACCTTATTGGCCAGTTGCATCACTTGGTTGTGGGCGAAACCTCCAACAATTTCTCCATGTTCAATCTCAGTAGGAGCTGCACAATTTTTGGCGATAGCAATCACTTCGCTATAGTCCTTGTGGCCGTTCTCATCCGTTGAAATGTGTTTGCAACCGGGGAAGCCTGTCGAATTTGAAGTGAACATACGTTCGGTATAGCTTGCGCCTGGCAGTGGCGGAACTATACAATTAGTAGTAAAAATGATTGGGCCATTGAAAGCTGTGAACTCTTCACGTTGTTTCCACCATGCGTTACCATAGTTTCCGGCAAAGTGAGGGTATTTCTTGAACGCTGGATAGTAATGGGCAGGAAGCATCTCGCCGTGGGTATAAACATCCACGCCTCTATCTTTTGTCTGCTCGAGTAACTGTTCCAAGTCGTGCAGATCGTGACCACTGATAAGAATGCCGGGATTATTGCGAACACCAATACTTACACTTGTAATCTCTGGGTGACCATAGCTTGATGTGTTTGCTGTATCAAGTAGTGCCATGGTCTGCACACCCATCTCGCCAGTCTTAAGAGCCAGAGTTGTAAGTTCTTCAGTAGAAAGATTATCCACGGTGATAGTAGCCAATGTATTCTGAATAAATGCATGCAGGGATACGTCGTTATAGCCGAGACGGTTTGCATGTTCAAGGTAAGCGGCCATTCCCTTTAGACCATAGACAATAAGCTCCTTTAATGAACGTATATCCTCGTTTGTTTCACGCATTACGCCTACTTTAGCAGCCTTCTCGTCGTATTGCTCACGAGTACCATTCCACTTCAACTCATCGATTTCAGGCAGAGAAATGCCCATTTCCAAAGCTTTCCCTATGAGTTTATTACGTTTGATAAATCCCTCATCCACACGTGTATAGATGCTATCGTCATCAAAGTTTGCATTAGTTATGGTCGAGAACAATGTATCGGTTACGAAAGTATTAAGCTTGTCGCAAGGCTGTTTGCCGTTCTTACGAAGTTCTGTAGCAACGATCGAGATACCACGTACGGTAAAAAGCAACAGATCCATTGCACGTGCAGTTGTGTCATTCTTTCCACAAACACCTTTTAAAGTACAGTCGATACCCTTTGCTGCCTCCTGACACTGAAAACAAAACATATTACTCATATAAAAATGTATTTAGTTATCTTATTTATTCGACAAAAATAGAGGTCTTCTTCAGCTTAATCTGTACCATATGTTACACCTGTCTATAACAATTCTTAAAAATGCTATTTTAAAGGCTCAGAAAAATAAAATACAACCTGAAAGAGATTGTTCTGAAGACACTTGTCTTTATTAATTTTGGCAATTAATGTAATGTTTTGAGCTTTCTAATTTAAATCTTCGCCAATTCCAACATTAATTATTACTTTTGTACAAAGACACTTTGCTGTACATCATGCATACTATATGTTACACTTCGATTCTATAAAACTTAAATAAGATATGCAGTTGACTGAACTACTCAAAATATCTCTTTTTAAAGGGTTGAATGAAACAGATGTCGTAGAATTCCTGTACGGAGCTCCGAGTAATTTAAGACGTTACAATGCAGGTGACTCCGTAGCTCGTCAAGGCAATTTATGCCGAGGTGCCTATATCCTTATATCGGGACGCGTCAGATGTAGTATGAGTGGAGATGACGGCAAGGAGATAACTGTCGATGAAATGACTGCGCCGTGTATTCTTGCATCAGCATTTATCTTTGCGACAGAGAATCGTTTCCCGGTAAATGTGGAAGCATTAGTTCCATGTGAATTGTATATTATTGGTAAGGCTCATTTTCTTGAATTTATGCACAAACATCCAGTCATGCTTGAAAACTTCCTCAGAGATATTTCCGATCGAGGAGTATTCTTAAGTAGAAAAGTTAATGAATTCGCATTGCAAAACCTCAAAACGCGTATATTGGCCTACCTCGAAAAGAATCCGGATATACATAATCAACGGGAGGTTGCCCAACGTCTTGGTGTCACACGCCCATCTCTTGCTCGTGCCCTATCTGAACTGATTGCAGAAAACAAAATAAAGAAAGGATAAGCACCCTAATAATACAGCCTATCTTGCAACTATAATTTTTAATTCAAGCAAATAAATAATTCGCATATTTCCTCAAGATTATCAGGGAAATATCCAGCAGCAAAATATTACGTAAGTTTTTTATCCTCTGAAGCCCCTTATAATGAAGCATTCCACTATTTTATAATAGAGTAAATTACTATTCAATTCAGATATGGAAAAGTCAGCTCCTTCAGTTGTTTTTCTATCTTGGACATTTCCGTAAATACACAGGCTTCTGTATAATCATTAGTTTAGCAAATCAAGATTAGAATTTTTCTTTGAAAAGAGGGATAATAAATATTTTTAATATTAAAATATGATAATTCATTTGATTAATCAAAACATATTCGTACTTTTGCGAACAACAAACAAAACTAAGGAACCGCAAAAATATGTTTGCCAATTTTCTGGACAACCTATATGCAAGAAAGAGGGCTGCTATAAGTGAGCTCTTTTTTTTGAAGAATTAATTCGTAGTTTTGCGAATACCTAACAATAAAAAATAGAAAGACATGAAAAAGATTTTATTCTTAATTGCTGTATGTTCCGCCTTTATCTCTTGCAACATCAACGCAAAGAACGGAACTGAAGCACAGGCTCAAAAAGAAGTGACAGTAAAAGACCATGTAGAAGTATTGTATTTTCATGGAAAGCAGCGTTGCGCAACCTGCATGGCTATCGAAAGCAATACAAAAGCTGCATTGGAAGAAAGTTTTGCTGAACAGATCCAAAAAGGTGAGGTCGTTTTTAAAGTAATAGACATCAGCAAGAAAGAAAATGAGAAGATAGCCGAAAAGTTTGAGGTAACCTGGTCATCATTGTTTGTCGTTAAATATAAGAATGGACAGGAAACATACGAGAATATGACAGAATTTGCTTTCGGTTACGCCCGAAAGTCACCGGATATATTCAAGGCTGGTGTAGTGAAATCTGTAAATGAAATGTTAAAATAATATAGAGGGCTATGGATTGGATACAGACATTGCTGGATAATAGCTCTACTCCCGTTTTTACAGCATTCTTGCTCGGGCTACTGACCGCGCTGTCACCTTGTCCGCTGGCAACGAACATCGCAGCCATCGGCTTTATCGGAAAAGACATTGAAAACAGAAAGCACGTTTTCCGGAACGGCTTGCTCTATACGCTAGGGCGTATCCTTTCATACACCCTGCTCGGAGCGGTACTGATTATGGTTCTGAAAGAAGGCTCCAGCATGTTCGGCATACAGAAGGCCATCGGGACATGGGGGGAACTTGTGCTGGCTCCGCTTCTGCTCGTGATAGGTCTGTTCATGCTCTTTGGCGACAAACTGAACCTCCCGCAGTTTGACTTCCACGGAAATGCGGTAGGTCTCGCCAGAAAAGGCGGATGGGGTGCCCTGATGATTGGAATACTGTTTGCCCTGGCTTTCTGTCCGACAAGTGGTGTTTTCTATTTCGGTATGCTCATACCGATGTCAGCCACAGCGACAGCCGGTTATCTGCTGCCTGTGGTATTCGCCATTGCCACTTCCCTGCCTGTACTTGCCGTTGCATGGATTCTTGCCTTCAGTGTGCAGCAGATAGGAAATTTCTACGGCAGGATGCTGAAGGTGCAGAAATGGATGAACCTGATTGTGGGCGTGGTGTTTATCCTCGTCGGCATCTATTATTGCTGGATAATGTATTTATAAAACGAATCAATAACAAACCAAATATTTACGAACATGGAAATTAAAGTTTTAGGTCCGGGTTGTGCCAAATGTAAAGCAACCTACAATGCCATTGAGAAAGTGCTGAAAGAAAACCACATCGATGCGAAACTGACCAAGGTGGACGACATCATGGAAATGATGAACTACAACATCATGACCACACCGGCCGTGGTGATTGACGAGGTGGTGAAGATGAAAGGACAGGTTCCGACTGAAAGCGAGGTAAAGAAACTGCTGGGCATCTGAGACACAAAATGATTTAACTGTGGGCGGCAGAGATAACCGTGGTGGAATCTGCCGCTCTTTTAATGAACAGGTTGTTCGTATTTAGACGAATTAAAATAGAATAGAAATGATACAGGATTTTGCTGACTGGCTCGTTTACGGGTTATTCGGACTGAGTGCCGATACTCCGATAGGAGTTGCCGTAAACTTCTTCTCTTATGATACTATAAAGATTTTGATCCTTTTATTCTTCATCAGTGTATTGATGGGCATCGTCAACGCTTATTTTCCGATAGAGCGTTTGCGGAACTATCTCGTCACACATAAGATGTACGGGTTGCAATACTTGCTGGCGTCACTCTTCGGAGCCATTACCCCGTTCTGTTCGTGTTCATCCATACCGTTGTTCATAGGATTTGTGAAAGGCGGTATCCCTTTGGGGGTCACCTTCGCCTTTTTGATTACATCGCCGTTGGTGAATGAGGTGGCTGTAGCCATGTTCCTCGGCTCATTTGGTCTGAAAGTGACACTGATTTACGTCATCAGCGGGATTCTGTTGGGAGTAATAGGAGGTATCGTACTCGGCCGTATGCGTCTGGCACCTTATCTGAGTGATTGGGTAAAGCAGATACAGGCCCACTCATCTGCCCAGGCCGATGAATGGGAAAAAGACCAGACCACCTTTATCAAACGACTCCCGACCATTGTCCGTGATGCCTGGAAGATTGTCAGCGGTGTACTTATATACATCCTGATTGGTATCGGTATCGGTGCCTTCATGCATGGTTTTGTGCCGGAAGGCTTCTTCCAGCAATACATGTCGAAAGACAACTGGTATGCCGTGCCGATGTCTGTTATACTTGCCGTACCGATGTATGCCAATGCCGCAGGTATCGTGCCTGTCATCGAAGTGTTTGTGGCAAAAGGTATTCCCATCGGAACCGCAATAGCTTTCATGATGGCGGTCGTCGGCCTTTCCCTGCCGGAAGCCACCCTGCTGAAGAAAGTAATGACATGGAGGCTTATCGGCATATTCTTCGGAACGGTGGCATTCTTCATCATCCTGTCGGGCTATCTGTTTAACTATATACTGTAGGGGGCTGACGATGATTGGAAAACAATTAAGGAAATGGTGGCCTGCGGTTATGCTAACCGCTATTTCTCTCCAGCCAGCCGTGGCGCAGGAGAGTGAAAAGGCTTTTTCCGGAAAACCTGTGCTCACTCTTTTTTCTAACTATAAGGCCGGGCTTGGACACAAGAATGAAAACAGCGGATTCAACCTCGATCGTACGTTTGTCGGTTATGAAGGATTCTTTACCAAAGGTTTCTCCGCAAAAATCCTCATGAATGTGGAAACCGTGGCCGATGAAAACGGAAAAACGAAGTTCAACGGATATCTGAAGAACGCACAGATAGACTGGAAAGGAAACGGATTTTTCGTGTCTGCCGGACTGGTAAACCTGAGACAGTTTTCAGAGCAGGAGAACTTTTGGGGGCACAGATACATTTTCAAGTCCTTTCAGGAAGAATACGGCATCGCCTTTTGTGAGGATATAGGTGTGGTGGCCGGTTATGAGTTTTCACCGGTTATATCGGCTGATCTGGCATTGACAAATGGTGAAGGACGTAAGTTCAAGAATATGGACAACAAGTATAAGTACGGTGCCGGCATCACATCGAAACCGGCAAAAGGGTTCATGTTCAGGATATACGGTGACATATATAACACACCGGAGTATCTGAAAACGGATGCAGGCGTTCAGAAAGACCAGTATTCGGTAGCGGCTTTTGCCGGATACAGCAACAGCCGGTTTTCACTGGGAGTGGAATATAACCGGGCATTCAACTATAAGTTCTCATCCGGAACAGATGTGAACGGTTATTCAGTTTACACGACCGTAAATATAGCACGCAAAATGCATCTGTTCGGACGTTTTGACCTGCTCGATGCGACGGATGAACGCACAAACAATGTCACTGAAGGACACACGATTATCGGTGGTTTTGAATATTCCCCCATTAGACAAGTAAGAATCTCACCAAACTACCAGAGCTGGAAAGCCAGGAACGGAAGACGCGAGAATTATCTTCTCCTGAGTGTGGAATGTAAGATATAAATAGTATAGGGGAACATTCCTATTTTAAGTCAAACCAATAAAAAAACAGAATAAATGAAAATATTGATTCTTTGTACAGGAAACAGCTGCCGCAGCCAGATGGCTCACGGCTTCTTACAGTCATTCGACAAAAATTTAGAAGTATATTCCGGTGGAACCGAACCGGCAGCCCAGGTAAATGCTAAGGCTGTGGAAGTGATGAAGGAAGCAGGAATAGACATTAGTTCTCATGTACCTACACACGTAAACACTTATCTCGATCAGGAATGGGATTATGTAATAACCGTTTGCGGTGGTGCCAATGAAAGCTGTCCTGCTTTTATAGGAAAGGTCGGCAAACGTATGCACATCGGCTTTGATGATCCGTCACATGCTACAGGTACACCGGAATTCATCGATTCGGAGTTCCGCCGTGTTCGTGACGAAATCAGAAATGCCTTTGCCCGTTTCTACATTACAGAAATCAGAAAGGAGGAATTGCCGAAATGCTCTTGCGGCGGTAACTGCTAAGAAATAAGGATATGGAGAAAGGGAAAAAAGGAATAGGTTTTTTTGAGCGATATCTGACAGTGTGGGTGGCTATCTGCATTGTAGTGGGAATAGCCATAGGGCAATGGTTTCCTGCCATACCCGAAACACTCGGTAAGTTTGAGTATGCGAATGTATCCATACCGGTAGCAATTCTTATATGGCTGATGATTTATCCCATGATGATGAAGGTGGATTTTCAGAGTATCAAGAATGTGGGCAGAAAGCCGAAAGGAGTATTCATAACCTGTGTGGTCAACTGGCTGATTAAGCCTTTTACAATGTTCGGTATTGCGTGGATATTCTTTTATGTGATATTCAAACAATGGATACCAGAAGCACTTGCAGGAGAATATCTGGCCGGAGCCGTTCTGTTGGGTGCCGCACCCTGTACGGCGATGGTGTTTGTATGGAGTTACCTTACCAAAGGCGATGCTGCTTATACGCTGGTACAGGTAGCGGTGAATGACTTGCTTATTCTGGTGGCTTTTGCTCCGATAGTGGCATTTCTTCTCGGTGTTGGCGGAATAACCATACCCTGGGACACGCTTACACTTTCTGTAGTTCTGTTTGTTGTCATACCTCTTGCTGGTGGTGTAATCACACGCCGCACTGTAATATCGAAAAAGGGAGAAGACTATTTCAATAATGTATTCGTGAAGAAGTTCGACAATGCGACTATCATAGGGCTGCTTCTGACACTGGTTATCCTGTTTTCATTTCAGGGAGAGACCATCCTTGCCAATCCGTTGCATATTCTGTTGATTGCCGTGCCTTTGATCATACAGACATTCTTCATATTCTTCCTTGCATACGGATGGTCAAAGGCTTCCGGATTGCCTCATAATGTAGCTGCCCCGGCAGGAATGATTGGTGCGAGCAATTTTTTTGAGCTGGCCGTGGCGGTTGCAATTTCGCTTTTCGGTCTTCAGTCCGGAGCGGCACTTGCAACAGTAGTCGGTGTGTTGGTAGAAGTGCCTGTCATGCTCTCGCTTGTTAGGATAGCCAACAACACCAGGAAATACTTTAAACAATAAAAGCTTACAAAACAAATAACATGTCGGGCTGATTTGAAAACGTACCGGAAGTGGGCGTTGACGGGTGTCAAGGTTACAGGAACTTATGTCCGGAAAGTGCACTTATCTATTCGGGTGAATAAAAGGAGCACATCAAATATAGTTTCGGTTGTGGTAAGTAAGCTGCTATAACCATAAAAATGAGAGATATACAGGCATTAATATATACAGACTATTGGATGTTGCGGTAACTAATGGTTAATATAAAACAAGTTAGCATTATGAATACATTAATTGGAACACTTCAGTATTTCGTACTGATAACCTTAGAGTTGATTGCACTGTTTATGTTTATCAGTGCATTGGTCGAAATAATTCTCATGTATGTACCGGAAGCGAAAATACGTAAAAGGCTGTCCGGTGCGGGGATGTTCGGTAATGTAATAGCAGCCGGATTCGGTGCTTTGACCCCATTCTGTGCCTGCTCTACAATCCCTATGACAGTAGGATTCTTGAATGCGGGTGTTCCTTTCGGATCAACCATGTCATTCCTGATAGCATCGCCGTTACTTAACCCGATAATCATAGGAATGCTTGGTGCAATGGTTGGAATAAAGGCAATGATAGCCTACTTTGTCATAGCATTCCTCTGCTCCGTTATTTTTGGTTTTGTAATGGAGAAAATGGGTATGCAAAAGTATGTCAAAAATGTACGTTTGAAACCGTCTTCATGCTGTTCAGGAAGTAGCAATACCGTTGATAAAAGGACTCTTCCATTCAAAGGGAAGTTGAAAATAGCCTTTGCAAGTGCTTGGAACAGTCTTCGTCCAATAATGGGTTACCTATTGATCGGTGTTGCTCTCGGAGCTGGTATATACGGTTATATGCCACAAGACTTTGTAATGAATATTGCAGGTCCGGACAATCCGTTTGCTATACCTGTAGCTGCCGTATTGGGTATTCCTCTTTATATACGTGCTGAAACTGCCATACCTATCGGAGTTGCATTAATGGGTAAGGGTATGAGTATAGGAGCTGTTATCGCACTCATTATCGGAGGTGCAGGAATGGCCATACCGGAAATGACTATGCTGGCAAGTATATTTAAGAAGAAACTTGTTGCCATGATTGTGCTAGTCATATTCCTGACAGCTGTTGTATCAGGATATTTGTTTAACATTTTATTATAAGAACTTATGGACAAAAAAGAAGAAAAGAAAGGATTTTGGGCTTCTTTATTCGCACCAAAATCATGTTGTTGTTGCGGACCTCAGATTGAAGAAATAAAAGAGGAAAAGAAAGAAGAAAAATCTAAAACGGAAGAAGATAAGAAAGAAAATGATGACAGCTCTTGCGGATGCTGTTAGTACTCACATCCTATGGGTGTTGACTAGTCCTAAATAACCGTTACAGTTATTGGACAAAAATAAATTATTTATTA
>ENA-UONX01000601-UONX01000601.1-human-gut-metagenome-genome-assembly--contig:-P74old-NODE-601-length-48289-cov-6.580441_pt1 | contig 48289 bp, 61 predicted proteins | sample MGYA00242466_ERZ724013 | MGnify/ENA metagenome assembly ERZ724013 | reverse complement strand
AGTGGTGCGCGGGCGTGGAGATCAACACCATGGAGGAATTGGAAAGGGCGGTGGCTGTATGAGCGACAAAAAGAACATGCGCCGGATCAGCGTCCTGGTGACCGCGCAGACGGCCTATAACCTGGACAAGCTGGCGGCCATGTGTGGCTACCGGGAGCGGGGCCATGTAATCGACAAACTGGTGAGAGAAAAAATGCTGCAGATGAACGGAGAAAAGAGACATGAACAAAACGAAAATTGACTGGGCCTCCATGATCTGGAACCCTGTGACCGGGTGCCGACATGGGTGTCCGTTCCAGCATCTCAGCCGACCTGAATTGCAGTAAAGGGTGGATTGATAGCATGGCAATCCAGAACTATACGACCACAATTGATGTGTACAAGAGTCTGGGAGAAATCCAAGGGGCTCTTGCCAGCCATGGGGCGCGGAAGATCATGGTGGACTATGACGCAGCAGGACAGCCCATTGGTGTCATGTTTGGGATCGAGACGCCCGCTGGTATACGAGGGTTCGCACTTCCTGCCAACGTGGAGGGGGTACGGACCGTGTTCGCCCGGCAAAAGGTGAAGGGACAACCCGGTCAAGCTGAGCGCACGGCTTGGCGCAACGTGCGGGACTGGGTGATGGCCCAGATGGCGATCATCGAGGCGGGGCAGGTCCAGATGGAGGAAGTATTTCTTCCCTACCTGACAGACCGGCAGGGGCGAACACTGTATCAACTGTATCAGAGCGGGCAACTGAGCCTGGGAAGCGGGGGAACAGCCGACGATTACGGTGGAGGTCGGCAGCTCTGATGGTAAGATTGCTTTGCGGAGACTGCCTGGACCTGATGCGGGACATTCCGGCCGGGAGTGTGGATATGATCCTTTGCGACCTGCCCTACGGGATCACAAAGAATCAGTGGGACCGACCATTGAAACTGGACAAACTCTGGGAGGAGTACAAGCGGATTATCAAGGAGAACGGGGCCATCTGCCTATTTGCGGACGGGATGTTTATGGCGGATCTGATGGAAAGTAACCGGGCGTGGTGGAGATATAACCTCGTGTGGGATAAAGTGCTTCCATCTGGATTCCTCAATGCCAACAGAAGGCCGCTGCGGAGAACAGAAGAAATCGTTGTTTTTTATCAAAAACAGCCTACATATCACCCGCAGAAAGTGCTTGGAAATCCAAATCACAGCAAAGGGGCTGCAAATGGAAAAAGAGCAGGTATCTCCTTCAAAAACCGAGACTATGGGGAATACACCATCGTGGATAATAGTGCGAAACACGGAGCATGGAAGCATCCGACATCCCTGCTCACATTTCCAAAATCCCATCCAGCAAAATGTCTTCATCCGACAGAAAAGCCGACCCAGCTATGCGAGTGGCTGATCAAGACCTTTACGGATCCCGGGGATGTTGTACTGGATAACTGTATGGGGAGCGGTTCGTCAGGTGTGGCTTGTGTGAACACGGGAAGGCGATTTATCGGGATTGAGAAAAATCCCAAAGACTTTGAAACAGCAAAACAGCGTATCTGCTTTGGAGAAATTGGGGATGCCCAGTTGGAATACCTGCGCAGAAGGGGGGAGGTGCTTTATGGAGAAGAAAATTCTTGATGTGACCTGCGGGGCAAGGTCTATCTGGTTCGATAAGCACCACCCAGCGGCTGTGTACTGTGATAAGCGCCAGGAACAGCACCACCACCTCTGGCAGTATGCCGGAAATTGTACTCTGGATGTCCACCCGGATGTGGTGTGCGATTTCACGGAGTTGCCTTTCCCAGACAACTCCTTTCAGCTGGTTGTGTTTGACCCACCGCATCTGACAGGGGCGAAAGAGACGGCGTGGCTTGTCAAGAAATACGGGAAATTGGATGATAACTGGCCCAAAATGCTCCATGATGGTTTTCGAGAGTGTATGCGGGTACTTAAACCGGATGGGGTGCTCATTTTCAAATGGTCAGAGTACGACATCCCGGCGGCGAAGGTTTGGAAAGCTATCGGACAGAAACCTTTGTTCGGACACCACAGCGGAAAACAGAGCCGGACTTTCTGGGCGTGTTTCATGAAGTTGGAGGAGATGGAGATGCTGGATGAACACTGATGTAATGTTTTCGAGCAAGACGGATTTGTGGGAGACGCCGCAGGAGTTTTTTGATGAGCTAAACGACGAGTTCGGGTTCGATATTGACGTATGTGCGCTGCCCGAAAATGCGAAATGCGATCAATATTATACGCCAGAGCAAGACGGCCTGTCCCAGCCATGGCAGGGCGTCGTGTGGTGCAACCCGCCGTATGGGCGTGACATCGGAAAATGGGTGCAAAAAGCATATGAAGAGAACAAAAAAAGAAAATAACTTCATCGTAATGCTCTTACCGGCACGAACTGATACGAAATGGTTTCACGAGTACATATACGGCAAAGCAGAGATCCGCTTTGTCCGTGGTCGGCTAAAATTCGGCGGAAGCAAAAACAGTGCGCCGTTTCCGTCAATGGTAGTTGTGTTTCGGCCTAAGATGGAGATGCTGGAGGGGATGAAATGAAAATCGAAATTGACATTGATGAATACTTCACGCCAGAGATGATAAAAGAAATTGCCGAGGATGAACTGCGCAACGCGTTCAGACTGCAGTTTCAGAAAGAATCCGATGTTGAGCGCGTTATTTCAAATCTGTCTTATGAGTTTGTGTTTACCCTTGTCGCAGAGCAATGGGATGGAGATTTTGCGGAACTGTTGAGAAAGAAGATTCGGGACGCTATTGAGGGCGATACCCTCAAATACACAGTATTCCGCAGGAAGGACGCATGGGAAAGAACAGAAAGCCCAGCAGTTGCTATTCTGGATGAAGAATGCAAAAATGCCCGCCCGCTCATCAAGGAGTGCGTGGAAAAGCATATCAGAGAATACCCGTTCCACGAGTTGGACAAAGACGAAATTGGAGAAGTTATCTACGATGTTATTATGGATAGGATTCTGTCACCGAGAAAGGAGGCCCAGCCATGATGACGCGGGAAAAAGCGATTGCTCTTTTTGAAAAACAACTCACGGCGGCGCAGGTGGTGCTGGACAGCGGATTTGGGGGCAATCCGGGAGAGAACGACTTCTTATACCGTAGACGAAAGGAAATGGCCGAAATTGCCCTCACCGCCCTCCGCCCCGTCAGCCGTGAGCAGGTGGAGAAGGTGTGGAGGGGTGAGTGGCAAGATACGAGAGAGGCTTACAACGATGTGCCAAAGCGGCGCTGTTCGCGTTGCAAAAGCGTGTTTATTGGGCTTGATACACCGTTCTGCGAGGTCTGCGGCGCGCCCATGACGGACGAGGCCGTGGACATTCTGCTCAAGAGATTGGAGGCGCTGAAAGATGGCAGTACGCCCGATTGACGCAAACGAGCTGTATCGAATTGAAAAGCTGCTTGATACAGATATTGTAAGGCAAGACAAAGTAGCGCTCAATTTGTTGGAACAAGTGCTCTATGACATCCAACATGTGCCCACCCTCACCCCGCCGAACGAGTGGATCAGCGTGGAGGAGAGGTTGCCAACGGACGAGCGGCCGGTTTTGGTATTCGTCGGTTATGCAGACACCATGACGGGATTTATTACCACATCGTCCTATTTTTGCTTTGACGCAAATCCGCATTGGCAGTGGGATGGTTTGGTTCAGGACGAGCAGAAAACGCTTTTCTGGATGCCCCTTCCGGAGCCGCCAGGAAAGGAGGGGTGAGGATGGACAGGAAACAGGCTGTAACGATTTTGAAGCGGAAAACCACCATCCCTGGTGATGGATACACCTGGGAGCAAATCAATGAGGCCATCGACATGGCAATTGCCGCCCTGTCCCCGCCGAACGAGCCGCTAACCATCGAGCAGCTGCGGGAGATGGACGGGGAGCCGGTGTGGATCGTGGATGTCGGGCCACATAAATGGTACGGGCCTGGTTGGGCAATCGTGGATAGAGATAATTGTTTAGTGAGGACAGTAAAAAACTGGAACGCTGTATTTTTTGAAAAATATGGCGAACGGTGGCTGGCCTACCGTCGCCCAAAGGAGGAACAATGAGAAGGAGTTTAGACATCAAAGATAGATTGTTATCTCATGTTTTGGTTGATGAAAATGGATGCTGGAATTGGACCGGCAGTAAGAATAAGCAAGGATATGGGAACATTGGAATTGGGTCAAGAAAATCGGGCGGAAGAAAAACAGTAAGGACACATAGACTGTCGTATTCATTGTTCGTTGGAGATATACCGGAAGGATACGATATTTGCCATAAATGTGACAACCCATCGTGCATAAATCCAGACCATTTGTTTGCAGGGACAGTGCGAGACAACATGGCCGATATGGATTCTAAAGGAAGAAGAGGATATTCATATTCAGAAGAACATCCGAGTGCGAAATTGACAGAAGAAGATGTGTTCACAGCAAGAAAGTTAAGAAGAAACGGTTATTCTTATTATAGACTTGCAAAGATGTACGGTATAAACCGGGAAACTATGAGGCAAGCCGTTTTAGGTATTACATGGAACCACTTAAAAACCTGCCGCCCGCCGGAGGGAGAGGCATGAGCGCAGAAATCATCAATGGACCGTTCTGGTCCAACTGCTTCCTGGAGGCGGCAAAGGCAAAAATCCGTCATCCATTCAAGGTCAAGGTGACGGTGGTCCCACGCAGTGAGGCACGGTGCCCACACTTTCTCTGGAGCGATGGGAGATATGACTACGATTTCGGAGTGGAGCGGCGCCTCGTCGGAGCACAGATCCTGCTGTTCCGTGGGTACATACGACGGCGTGGCTTGGGTTTTAACCAAAAATACAAGGAGCGGATGCGCAAAGCATGGAGACGCTGAGCCGGAGGGAGAGGAGGACACCTGATGGACTACGACAAGCTGATTGAGCAGTTGCGCACTGAAAGTCTATATGCCGACAAGGCAAGTCTGGAAATCATGGATTTGTGCATGGAAGCCGCCGACGCCCTCTCCACGCTCCAGGCCGAAAACGAGAAGCTGCGGGGCGAGCTGGAGCAGATGAAGCGGCTATATGAATCTGAGAAAGAGGATTTCCTTGACTATGCCTGTTCCGGTATACCAAATTTTGCACCATATTGTTTCAATCGGCACCCTGACTGTGTGGACGAAAGAGGATGGTGCAAAAGCGCAGAATGCCATGGATTTAGCCGGAATCGCAGCCAGAAGGAGGACTGACATGGAACGGATAAGCATGTGTGAAAAGTGCTGGCTGCGATACAGTAGTTATTGTATGGGTTGTCGGTACTGGGCAACCGGGATAGGACTGGATCATCATGGCTGACATCATTGATTTGGATGACTGGAGTTTCCGGAATGCAAAAAATGCCGGGACCCGTCCAAACGGATATTGGGCCGAACAATGGATTTGGACGGGCCTGGGATGCCGGGAGTGCTTTACCAATGCGATAACAAAAAGTGCCGGGGCAAAAGATATGCAATCGGAAATTTTTTGTTTACGAGGGAGGACTGACATGAAGCGTCTGACATGGAGAGTAAACGGAGAGGCCAGGATAATGCTGAATGGCATTGAGATTTGCGGAACGGTTGCTGACCGCCTCGCCGCCTACGAGGACACGGGCCTGGAGCCGGAGGAAATAGCTAAAATCCGCGAGGACGTAGAGAACGGCTACATGAAATCCACCGCACGACGGTACGGAATCTCGGTTGACCGCCTCCGCGAGCTTGCCGAGGCTGACCGGGAGGGGCGGTGTGTGGTACTGCCGTGCAAAGTCGAGGATGATGTATATATCAACATTTTGGGAAGGACGCTTCCGTTCACGGTAATCAGCATATCACAGATGGCAAGCACACCGACATTTAAGGCACAACACGGTATACGGCTAGTCTACATCTTCAAAGCGGATGATGTCGGGGAAACCGTCTTTCTGACCCGCGCCGAGGCCGAGGCCGCACTACGGAGGGAGCAGGAATGAACGAGATTGACGCAACCTTGCAAGTGATTGCGATTGCTTTGTTTCTGTTGCTACTTTTCAAGGATATGAGCGGGCAGGATCAACTGCGAGGAATTAAGGAAGAATTAAAGCGGATCGCTGACGCGCTGGAACGGAGGGAGCAGGATGACTAAGACCTGCGGGACCTGCCGCTGGTATGCCGAATTTGAGGGCGTGTGCTGCAACGGGGACAGCAAGTGGAGGGCGGACTTCCGGGACGCCGACCAGGGATGCGAGAAATGGGAAGGGAGGAATGAGGATGAAGTTTAGAGACCCAAAGACGGGCAAAGTGTTTGATTCAATCAAAGCTGCCGTTGACAATGTTTGCCAAGAGCAAGAATCTTGTGGGGACTGGTGCCCGTTGTACTGTAAAAAGCCGCTCCCAGGGTGTGTGAAATTTTCAGTTAAGAATCCCCACGAAGCCGCCCGCCTGATGGGCTATGAGGTGGTGGAGGATTCTAAAGGTGTCGAAATCGACACGGTTAAAAAGGAGGCCGACATGGACAAGCCGCGAATTTGTGAGGTGCTGAAAGTTGAAGTGGGACAAAAGTTTACGCTGATTGATTCCTGCGGCATAGAGGTGGACCTAAAAATTTCACAAGACGGAGATGTGTTTTTGTGGGAAACGGAAGATAGATACGCCCATCCCAGCACGATTGCTTATGCCATAAACCACCCCGACCGCATCATCCGCAAGCCCCGCTTCACCCAGCAGGAGGTGGAGAGAGCGAAGGCTATCAAGGTGCTGTTTCCGTGCGCAATAGCAGTTGTAAAGGCACCCTTTGTGAGCGTTGCTGTGTCTGGTGCTTCTCTGATGCTGAGCACAGAATATTTTCCATCTATCCAGCCCGGCCAGTCTTACACCCTTGACGAGATCATCGGAGGTGAAGGAAATGGCTAAACACGAAAGCATTTTCGATTGGACCATCGGAGAAATCGAGGAGGTCTGCCGGAAATCGAAAAGCTGTAGGAACTGCGAGGCTAGAGAAGTATGTGAATCAATCCAGGTATTTGCACCGCCTCCTGGGAAGTGGAAGTTGGGAAAGCCACGTTTTACAGAGGAAGAAATTGACACGTGCCGACTGCTTCAAAAACTGTACCCTGGGTCTATAGGAATCGCGCGTGGCAACAACCGAAGAGACTTTGTTGTGTACGGAGAAGGAGATAGGGTCCTGGCGTTTATCACAAGCACCGCATTTGGAAACCTCAAGATATGGGAAAACGCAAGATTTTCGGATGTGCTAGGAAATTCCTTATAACAGTTCCTTGGCGATGATTCCTGATGGAGAAAGAGATAGGGTCGAAACTATGGGCAAGAAAGCAAAGAAAAAGGTAAATCCACGAAGGAGACCCCTCACTCATGCGGATCTGAAACGGGCGAAGGAGGATGCTGTCACAACAGCTGTCAAAAAATCCTGGGCTATCATGTTTACAGTCCTGCGCGATAAAGAGGGGATGGAAACGTCAGAACTGTCACGCATTATGGCTGAAGTGCTGGACTTGGCAGACAGTGTAGACCGGGGGTACTGCACGATCTCCGACCTGCGTGATATTCTGCGAGTAGAGTCTCACATCAAAATTATGGAGGGTTGAGCGTGGAATTTATATTGAATTTCGCACAGGCGTTGGCAGTATCGGTACTGCTGATCGGATGCCTAGTAACTGTCTGCTGGGTAATGCACAATTATCTTCAGCGAGGAACCTCAGGCCGTCCGCTGAAGGTTCGGATCAATACCCATGGAGGCCCCTGTCCAAAGCAGTATGGGGAATGGATTGATCTCTGCACAGCAGAGAACGCCGTCTTATCGGCTGGCGAGTATCAGATGATTTCGCTTGGGATCTCAATGGAAATTCCCCGGGGGTATTACGCGGAAGTCGTGCCGAGGTCCAGTACATACAAACGATATGGGATCATTCTGGCAAACAGCATGGGCGTGATTGAAAACGCATACTGCGGCGATGATGACATCTGGCACTTTCCGGCCATCGCCATGAGAGACGCCGAGATCCCGGCAGGGACGCGGATTTGCCAGTTCCGACTGCACAGGGAGAACCCCCATGTTGTTTTTGAGCAGGTCGAGCATCTGGAGAATGAGAACCGCGGAGGGTTCGGTAGTACAGGCGTATGATATGGGCGAAAGAGAGGCGCCTGTGGGAATAAAGTATTTACTTGGGGAAAAGGAATATTCCATCATCCGAGAAGCATTTTGGGCCCGGAAGGAGGGACTGATCCTGGAACGGAGCCTTCGGAACGTGGGAAGCATCCGCATCAGCATGGGGGTGCCGGACAAAGCCTGGAGTGAGACCTCGTGGTTGATTCGGATTGAAACATTCAGAAAGAATATCTATTCCACGCAGTATTTCGGATCGGTGGAGGAACTGAAACGATATTTGAGGGGGGTGAACAGGAAGTGGCAAGGATCTATGGAGCGAGCGATGACCTTCTTGAAATTGAGGATTCTGATTTTGAGGAGGACGAGATCAGCTGCTATAACCAGGATGTCCGTCTGCGCTTTGAGGACGGGATGGTGGCACGGTTCCACTATCCGAAGGCGGAGAATCTTGGGGTATGGGGGTGTGAGATCGAATCGGCGGGGTCGGCCGGTTATAGCCTCTCGGAGTGTTTTGACGAAAATGCGGATCCGTATAGCGATATTCTGGAGACGGATGCGGATTTAGAAGAAATAGAATTCATATAGGGAGAGCATTGATGCTCGGCCCACAAAATACGTGTTGAATTCCAGAGCAGATCTGCAAAGAAAGGATAGTGAGTAACCATTGGCTGACAATGAGAATGACGGCGGGATTCTGCTATGCGCCGGATGCGGAAAAATCATCGGAAAACTGGAGAATGGAAGCATGACGATCCGACATAAGGGGCGCTCTGTTGTGATTTCTCCGATACTCGCGGATATCAATGTGGAGATTGTTTGTGAATCCTGCAAGACAATAAACAAATTTCAAAAAAAACATGAAACTAATTGCCTTTTGCTCTGAAGCATGGTATATTTTTAGTATATAGAGCAATCGGCACTTACCGTGCTATTCCTTTTATGGGGTACGGTAGGTGCCGATTTTTTCTTTGGAGGTGTTCGCATGAATCCCGGTGAACAGGAAGTGTGGAACACGATCAAAAGGATTATAAGCGGCGGTGAAACTGCTGAGGTCAGGATGACGAAGGATGGGATCAAGGTTTATGAGCAAAGCCGTAAGCTGATGTTCGGAAAATCAACCTTGAAAAAATGATTTTTCAGAGAAATTGAAGGAGATTCTTCCATGGAAAACGACAGGGCGCAATATTGCGTGATGTGTGGAACGGAGCTTAACGAGTTTTCCGGAGTATTTGGTTCCGAGCAGAGACACAAAAATCAGAAATTCATACCGTTCTGTCGCAAGTGCCAGCAAGAGTATTTCGACATGCTTGCAAAAGAGACAACGCCGCATTTGGCGATGTTCTACTGTTGTATAGCATTTGATGTCCCGTTTGTTTTTAAGCGACTCCCCTGCCTTGATGATGAAGCGGAACCCTGGATCGCATACCTAAATAATCTGAGACGGTCTGCAGAGGACAGGCATGGGAAATCAATCCTTGGGTTCGTGGACGGAGAAAGCGATGTTCTCCAAATCTTTGGGGAGAACCTGACCAATGGAACGTTCTCCAAAATGGTTTCGGCCGAAAGAGCATTGAAGGAACGCAAACGCGGGAGCAAGCGCCAGAAAGAAGATTGGGGCGAAATGGATGGCTTTACACAGGAACAGTACGATGAACTGGATCGCTTGTACAAGGTTCAGAGCAAGCCCTTTGAAGCCACAGGTATTGATGAACTTTTAGAGTATAACCTCCGGGAAATCTGCAAGAACCTTTTGAGATATTCCATGGCAAATGCGCAGGGGAAGGCGAAAGATGCAAAGCAGTTCCTGGATCAAGCGGAGACCATAAAGGCCAGCAACCTAATGCGGAAGCGTGATGAAAAACCAATTGAGGAATTGAAAGTTGACACCATCGTTGACAAGCTGGAAAAGAAGGGCTTCATGAAAAACGGGAAGCTCCTTACGCTGTCTGAACTCCTGAAAATGATTCCGAATATGCGGCCGCAGTTTCCACATAGTCTCGATGCGGCGGACCAGATGATGCTCTGCATCGAAAACACGATGCGCCGCAATGCCGGCATGGGGACTGTTTCAGAACTTTCTGAGTCCATGATGATTGACGCGCTACCCGGGGAGTTTTTGGAGGACGCTCCGGAATGGGAGAAAGACATCAAAAAGAAACTGGAGCTTCTGCCCATGATGGAGCGAAGGAAGATGGTGGAAAAGAAACGAACAGAAACGCAGGAAGCCAAAAAGGATGGTATAGATGGCAAAGGGGTATAAGTGGTCACAAGCCAGTCAGCGGTGGGTCAAACAGGAGGAGAGCGCCGAAATTAAATTTGAGGAGCGGGACGATGGAGAGAGCTGGGCATTTCTGATCTCATTGTGGCGTTGGTATCCTGACTACCTGCTTGACCTTCTGGAAGACGAGAATGCTGACTTCTCTTTGGCGCTGATCCAGAGAGTGATGATTCGAGCCAATGCTCGTTACCGCAACGTGTTTATCACAGGAAGCCGCGGAACCAGTAAAACCTATACCTCGTCTTGCGCAAGGTACACAGACGGGGTGCTTTGGCCTGGAGAGGTCATGCGGTACTTTGGCCCGTCTATCACACAACTGCTGCCTCTGGCCTCCCTGGCGAGAAAGCAGATTGAGAAAAACTATCCGGTCTTGACCAATCACTACCATATTTATTCTGAGAGCAATGAGCGATTTGAGATCCGGACAAACCTTGGAAGCGTATTTTCTGTTGCTACGATGCGCGGCGATAACGCATCGTCTGTTTTGGCGGAAGAGGTTGGGCAGGAAGAAAAGGGGAAGGCATTTGACCACGCCACTTTTTCCAGTGTGGTCCTACCAGCGATCCGTCTGACCCATAGAGTTGGAAAGCAGAGAGACCCGATTCATATTGATTTCAAAAAATCCTATATCACAAGTGCCTGCTCCCAGCATAACCAGGCTTACCAATATCGCCTGGACGCCATAGCGGATATGGTGGTGGACGGAAGCGGGTTCGCGGTGGACTTTCCGTACCAAGTGGCTCTTTTGTCCGGTATACGGGATTGGGTGTGGGCGCAGGACTTGCGAAAAAAATTGAGTCCGGAAGAATGGCTGCGGGAGATGGAGTCCATCTACACTGGTGTAACGGAAAATCCTGTGATTTCCGAAAACGTATTGACGGAAGCCAAGAAACTGACTGTTATGGAAACGCATCACTGCGGAGATCCGAATGCTGTTTACGTGGTTGCGTATGACGTATCCTATGAAGATGGGGCAAAAAACGCGAAATGTGCTATGTCAGTTTTGAAACTGACCTCACAGAAGAGTTTCATCAAGCATGGCACATTCCTGAAGCAACTGGTGTATGTTGAAGATATGAGTCCCAGAGAACACATGCTGCAGGCCATGTACCTAAAGAGGCGATGGAGAGACTACTGCATGGACGGCGGGGGACAGACCTATATCGTCATTGACGGATGGCAGTACGGGAAGGCCGTTGTAGAGGATCTGATGAAGGATCTGAAGGATGGAATGCCGCCACTGTGCTGCTATGAGCACAGATATTACACCGATCTTGAGCTTCAGGGCTCTCTCCCCGTAATCTATGCGATCAAGGCAACTGGCGGGTACGAGGGAGCCCATGACTCAGACAGTGAGATGCTGCGGTATGCGGGTCTTCAGTTTGAAAACGGGAATGTGCAGATGCTGACAACTGATGTCTATAAGGGTGTGGAGGCATACAAGAAGTTCCACGGACTGAAGGACAGCATTGACGATGCGAAAATCGCCATTCCATACGCGAAGACCAGGGAGATGATTGAGCAGATCCAGAACCTGAAGAAGGAACTTTCCGGAACACAGTGGAGGGAGAAGCGAATTTCCAATTCGATCAACCGCGATATGTGGTCCGCCACCAAGTACGGCCTGCGGATGGCGCAGGTCCTGGAATATAAGCTCCGCAAGGAGGAGGCCATGCAGAAGTCCAGTTGGACAGAGGCCATCGAGCGGGCTAGGCAGCGCAGAGCCCTAGCCGCGGCGGCCGCCACGGCGGGCAGGACCGTGGGATACAGAGGAGGCCGGGTGCGATGACGGCGCATGGAACGAAAAATGTGAGCTACCGTCTCTACGGCACGGTTTTGGATGAAGAGAGCGCGAAGCTGCCGGAGACGGAGCGGTACTGCTTTCTGGGGCCCGGGTACATCCTGATCTACAGGCGGAAACTGCGCCGGAAGCGGGACGGGTGGAAGGAGATGCGAGATCTGACTGTGCTGCCGGACGCGGCGCTGGAGTGGCTGCGGGAGGCCAATATGGAGATCCTGGAGGAATTCACCCGGGAGCACCGGGAGAGTCTGGAAGCCCGGAATGGGCAGTTCCTGGACCGCTTTGAGCGGGAACTGGAGGCGGAGGCCCGTAAGTTTCACGGGGAACACTACGAGAAGGAGGCGGCGGAGGCATGAGAGTGAGCGGCACCGGCAGAAGCTATCGGGAACTGTATGAACACTTCCGGGAGCTGGCCGGGAAATACGGGAACCTGCCCGTGGAGAACATCATCTCCGCTTACGTCCGGTCCGCCTCCGACCGGGTGGTGAGTCCGTTTTTGACGGACCCATACATCCAGAACCGGCGGGTGAAGGCTATATCATCCCTGCCGGTGGACTACACCAAGGACAAGGTGGTGGAGATGCTCCGGGTCCCAGAGGAGAGCGAACGGGGGCTGCGGGAGGTCTCACACGCCTTGGAGTGGACGGCCTACCCCATCCGGAAGATCCGCAAGACCTACACGGACCTGATGACCTACCGCTACTACACCTACCCGGCTTTTCTGGGGGACGCCGACGTGGACATGGACCGCCTGATGCGGGAGTGGACGCTGGTGGAGAAACTGAACGGGGAGATCGGCCCGGCGGCCCAGGCCCACAAGATCACAGGTCTTGCCATCCAGGAGGGAAAGGTGTTCTTCACCCCCCGGGTCAGCGTGGACAAGAGCCACAACAAGGTGAACGCAGCCATGCTGGAGCCCCTGCCCAGCGACTGGGTGAAGATCGTGGGGCTCAACAGCGAGAGCGGCTACACGGTGGCCTTCAACCTCTTTTACCTGTTCCAGCCAGGGGTGTGCGCGGAGCAGTATGGCGACCTGCTGACGCCATATCTCAACGACTTCAATCAGATCCTGTGCCCGGTGGGACGCCGGGCAGACCGGCCGGAGTGCCGGGTGATCTACGGGACCACGGCACCCCAGGGAAAGCGGGGGCGTCGGATCGGTGTGGACATGGAGGCATACCGACGCCTTGCTGCCCGGGGGGCGCCGGGGAACCCGGAGTGCTACATGCAAAACGGTGCCTGGGCCTACTGGGTGACTCTGCCGCCAGAGAGGGTGTGGACCTTTGAGATCGACGACACCACGGCGGCGGTGACCCCCATCATGACAGGGCTGTTTCTGGCCATGCTACAGATCGCCCAGTATGAGCAGGTACAGCTGGAGCTGGTGCAGAACCCTCTGATATCCGTGATGACCGGAGAGATCCCCTACCGGAAGACGGACGGGCCGGAGCAGGAGGACGCCTATATGCTCTCAGAGGGCGGGCGGACGCTGTTTGAATGCTACTGGTATCAGATGCTGGCCCAGAACAACACCAGCGGCATTGGATTCTTCACGGCGCCCGTGAACAATCTGAAGCTCCATCAGCTGTCAGAGGCACCCAGCGCCACAGAGATCTCCACAAAGGGATATTCCTACGCCGTGGAGAAGTCGGGCCTGGCGGGACTGATCCCGGTGAACGACAACCCCCGGGCGGGCGTGGTGAACATGTCCGCCAAGCTGGAGGGCCGCTTCTGCCAGTGCATCTACTGGCAGTTCAGCCGGATGATGGAGAGCATCTACCGGAAGATCGGCTTCTCGTTCACGTGGAAGTTCGTCATGTTCGGCGACATCACGTCGGACAAGGAGATGATGACGGAAATCAGCAAGTCCATGTCCAGCGGCATCCTGCCGGATACCTTCCTCTACAATGCCTTGCGGGGCCGGTCAGTGCTGGATGACCTAGCCATGAGCCGGGTGATCCAGAAGAGTGGGATCATGGACCTGCGGCTGCCGCTGGTGAGCGGATACAGCCTGTCTCGGAAGGACCCGGCGCTACCCCCCAAGAACCAGGGGCAGCAGACGGCCCAGACCGGCGGAGATCCGGGGCGGCCGGCGGCGGATATCAGCCAGGTGCAGTCCGAGGGGACGGAGGACGCCATCGACGCCGGGACCTCCGGCGGGGAATAACAGACAACCCAATATCGCTCCCTACCGCAAAGGGGCGGCAGGAAGGGCCAATCGGGGCCGATTTGAGAGAATTTCTCTCAAATCGGCCCCTTTTTCGTTTTTGAGGGGAGATGAAAGACATGGAAGAGAGAGACGACCGACTGGGCGTGCTGCGGGTGCTTGGCCTGGATGAATGGCGAAACTACAACGTAGAAATCGACATCCTGCGGTCCGGTCCGGTGCAGCATGGCATTTGGGAGTTCCGGAACCTGACGGAATGCGCAAAGACGTTTATCGGCTGCCCGATCCTGTGCGCCTATGTGCTGGGAGAAATCGGAGACGGCCACAACATGGAGGAGAGGCGGGGGAAAGACGGGGAACTGTATGAATCCTTCACCGGCGCCACCGCAGAGCGGATAGTTGGGTCCATCTCAGAGAATCCGGATGATGTCTGGACGCATGAGAGGGACGGATATACATGGGTCACAGCGCGGGGGAAACTCTGGCGCTTTTATGCCAAGGAATTGGTGGACAAGATTGCGCGGCAGGGGCGCATGAGTGTGTCCGCTGAAACTGAGGTTGATCAGAACAGGGTCGAGAAAGAGGACGGAAGAGAGATCTACAATGCCTGGACCGGCCTTGGCGTGACCATTCTTGGGGACCGAGTTGCCCCCGCAGTCCCGAATGCTCATATCCGAGCGCTGGCGGAGATAAAGGAAGAGTTCAAGAACTGCAAGCTCCGCGTGGCGGCTCTGGAGAAAGAGCCTGCCGAAAATCACAAGCCGCAAATCGAAACTAAAGGAGTGAAACGCATGAATGCAATTCAGAAGCAGAGACTGGAGGGCCTGTTTCCCGATCATCTGGTAGTCGGGTGCAGCGAGGACTCCAGACATGTTCTGCTGATGTCCAAAAAGGATGGAACTGTCTGCGCCTACCAGTTCCCGGAGGGTGTGCCTGACACCACGGTGGTGGCAGAGAACATCCGCCCTGTGTGCGCCTCTGTGAGCTATTGCTTCGAGGACGAGGTGTGTGTCAACGCCGACTGCACGGAGATGATGGCGACCATGGCGGCCCAGCTGGCGGCGACCCGCTTCCAAGTGGAGACCCTGACCAAGGACCTCACTGAGAGTCGGAACCTGGTAGGTGACATGGAACGCCGGGAGGACCAGCGCCGGCAGAAGGCGGCCGAGGATGCCGTACGCGCAAAACTGTCCGCAGTGAACAGCCTGCGGACGGAGAGTGAGCGGCTGGACACCTCTCTGGCCGATTCCATTATCGCAGACTGCACGGCTGGCATCTACAACAAGTGCGCCGACAAGGATGGCAACTGGACCGGCGCGGACGAGGCCGTGATGCGCCTGATGGCTCTGGTAGGTGAGGCCGACCAGAAGCGGTATGAGGACCGCAAAGCCAGCGAGAAGAAGCCGCAGTACGCTTGGACTGCCGCAGGCGGTGGAGAGTCCAATTCCGACATCGACGGCATCCTGAGCTATATCAACGGAAAGTAAGAGAAAAGGAGTGAAACCACATGGCACAGATCAAGAATACCGCGTTTGAAGTCCGGGTCTCCAACGGCCCCTTCAATATGCTGGAGAATATCACCGGCATCTTCCACAACACCAGCCAGGAGACTGAGATCTGCTCCGCCGGATTCCTGGTGAAGCGGACGACCCAGGTGCCCAATGAGGGTTACACCGGAATCAACAACGACAACACCTGGTACATGGAGGCCGCCGCGGCCGCCGACCTGGTGACCACCCCCATTTTTGCCTGCAACCCCTATCAGGTGAACCAGATCCAGGACGGAGCCAATGACAACGTCTTCAAGGTGGGGGCCAACACCCTGGGCCTGGCGCTGCCCAAGGGTGAGTTCGGCACTTTCACCCACATTGTGTTCGATGGGATGCACATCTACCGGTTTGGCATCGGCAACCTGAGCACTGCGATCTCCACCAACAAGTTCTTTACCATCGCAAACGGCCTGCTGGTGCCGGCGGCAGCAGCCCCCACCACTGACGCTGCTCCGTATTTTGAGCTGGTCGGAACCGGCACCTTCACAGAGGGCCCCATGGCCTCCTTCACCTACTACGACGTGGTGGCAAAGCAGGTCATGGCGGACACGGCCTCCGAAGGCTGATGGAAAATAGAGAGGAGTGAGAATCCATGATCATCAAACTGTCTGATCTGAACCCCAATATCTTCAGAATGAGCGGCGACGAGACCAGCGTGGCCCGCGGGAATCTGATTGCCTGCGGCCGTCTGCTGGCTGTGGAGCGGGCCGGGCGGGGCGTGAACGCCCTGCGGGCCGCCGAGGGCAAAAAAGGTGGGGAGTACGTGTGCAAGCTCTCTGAGGAGCAGTACGCGGTGACCAACAAGAACTTCAAGGAGCGGCTGATGCTGTTTGCCGCCGAGGTGTCTGCCCGGAGCAACGGCGAGAATGCCCCTGCCACCTATGAGGAGTTCTACAAGGCCCAGCGCAAGTACCTGTCCGATGCGACCTTCCTGAAGGTACTGGCCGGCATTTTCCGGGATATTCTGACCCCCACGGCGCCTGCTGTGATGTCCAACGCCCTGAGCTGGCTGTGCCAGAGCGTGAGCACGCCTATCGGAACCACCTATGAGATCGACGTGGGCTCCAACGACATCTTCCTGTTCCAGGATGACAGCTGGGGCGCCAGCCGGTCCAAGCCCGCCAACCATAACTACACCAAGACCATCACTCTGAACCCCACGCCCCGGACCGCCCGTGCCAGCGTGAAGTGGTATCAGATGGTGGGCAACAACGCCGATCTGGGTGCTCTGATGAACTCCGTCAACGCCGGTATGGCCAACAAGATTGTGGCCCTTTGGAACGGCGCCATGGTGAAGGCCCAGAGCAACGGCATGATCCCCTCCGGCGCGACCTTTACCACCTTCACTTCCGCCAACTGGGTCAAGGCCGTGAAGGCCGTCCATAAGATGTCCTCCTTCCGTGATGTCATCGCCTTTGGCGATCTGGAGGCCTTGATGAAGGTGCTGCCCGCCGGAAACTCCAACGGTGCCAGCATAAACCTGGATGCTGCCCTGACGGAGCTGCTGGGCGCCGAGTGGGCCCGGTACGGCTATATCGGCGAGTATCTGGGCGCCCGTCTGATGCCCCTGGACAACGTGGTGGTGCCCGGAACCCAGAACACCACCGTGACGGACCTGCTGCCCAACAATGTGATCTGGTTCGCCGGCGCCGGGTCCAAGCGGCCGGTGTACCTGTGCTTTGAGGACGGAACCCCGATCACGCTGGATATCGCGCCCTCTGACACCGGGGACATGACCCTGGATCTGACGGTGACGGTTTCCCTGGCGGCTGCCCCCGTGTTTGCGGACAAGCTGGCTGTGATGACCGGCGTCTGAGCCAGATCTACCGCACATATATTCATCATCCTTACTTTGGGATGCGGCACCGTCCGGCGCCCATCCCCACCAGGCAGACAGTTCGTTACCCGGGGGCAGCACCTGGGGGCCTGTACAGAATCAATCTCAAAAACCGAAAGGAGACAGCGACCATGCCGAGAGGAAAGAAAACTGAGCCCGCCACCGTGGAGGTAAAGGCGGAAGACGTTATGCTGGATGACGGCACCAGCCTTTCCGATGTGGAGTCCGAACTGAAGGGAGAAACCGTTTTTGCAGACATCCCGGATCAGGCTGACGGACAGGACATGCAGGAGCAGGAGGATGAGGACGAAAAGGACAAACGGATCAAAGAACTGGAACAAGAGATGGCAGAAATGCGGGCCATGATGGAGCGGATGCAGGGCCCCCAGGTGGTTCAGGTGACAGCGGACACCGAAAAGGTGACGCTGAGGTTTCAGTCCGAGTGTTCCGACGAGAACGTTGCCACCTTCGGGCCCAATGGCATCTATGGACAGGTCACCGGAAAGACCGGGACCATTATGGTGCCAAAGACCGAGTGGAGCCGCTTTTTGACAAATCCCGTCCGGTATCTGCTGGACACCCGGCAGCTGATCGTCCTCTCCGGGCTGACGGAGGAGGAGATGGATCTGTACGGCGTGAACTACAGGGAGGGGGAGATCTTGGACCGGAAGGCGTTCATGAAACTGCTGGACCTGGGAGACGAACTGCTTACAATCTTTCCCGGTCTATGCGACGCCCATAAGCAGATGATTTCCAAACGGTTCCTGGATGCCTACATGAATGGCGATCCGCGGGCCATGGACCGAGATCTGATCATCAAGCTCAACGACCTGTCGAAGGATGGGGGGAAGAAGGGGATGTTTTCCGCCATCATCAAGGATATGAACAAGCAGGACGAAGAAAGCGAGGACTGAGGACAGTGGGAACAACATGGTCGGAAATCATTTGCGATTATGGGATGGTGCTGATCAACGACATCCGCCTGACGGAAGAACTGGCGAATGATCCGGCCCTGTTTTTCCGAAAAATGGCCCTTTACCTCAAAAACGCCATTCCAATGTTCGGAAAGCCGCCGGAGGAAAAGGCCCGGCTCTTCGGAACGGAGCCAAAGTACGCCTCCTACACCTACGTTGTGCAGGAGGCCGGGGAGCAGGCCGTCAAGACCGGGATGCTAGGATATGAGCTGTGCAGCGTGGAAGTAATCCGGATCGACAAATTCGGAAATCCAGTCTCCGCCCCAGTGGAGGGGACTTCCTATGACCCGGAAACAGGGATTGTCACGGTCCCGGACGGGCAGGCGGTATGGGACCGGCTGGACATCAACTTCTACACGGACGGCGTGTTTCCCGTGGAGCTGAGCTACAGTGAGAAGGAAATTCTGGGGCTGTGCCTCCAGTACATATGGGAATCCCGCTATGCCGGAGACTGGCTGAACCGGGTGCCGAAACCGAAGGGGAAGAGCTTTGATGTGCCGAGCTCCGCCCCCCAGACCCGCGCGGACACAGAGCGACTGCAGTATCTGAAGTATCAGATCAACGGAAAGATCCGGTCCTACATGCAGGGCATCGCATATCAGAATGTAGTGCCGCCGACAAAGAAACTGATTATTGAGTGAGAGGGGAGGGGAGACAGGATGGGCCTTGAACACTATCAAAAAAACGGACTTTCCGTAGGCAGTCGGCTTCCGCCTGTCCCGGCCTCCCTTCCGCTCTCCCAGGGGCGCCAGACACCGTATTTCGCGGCAAACACCCGCGCCTTTCTGCGGGAGCGGGCCCAGTATGCGGACAACCTGTACGAAGCGCAGATCCAGGGGATGAACCCGGACAACCCCATGGAGCTGCAATGGTACAGGATCCGGGTGGAGGACGTGATCAACAACTCTGCCGTGAGCTCCAACATGTACGAGGGATGGAAGATGGTATTCTTCGAGGACCCCGATGTGGAGGCCATGCCAAGGGGCGTAAAGCTCTTTTTCGGTGGAAACACCTGGCTCTGCGTCAACCCCAACGACCTGGGGTCCCCAGCGGCAAACGGCATCATCCGCCGCTGCGATGCCGTGTGGGGGAAACTGGACTATTACGGAAATCCGGTGTACGTCCCCTTTGTGCGGGACAAGGAGGCGGCAAAGGCCACCGACAACAGCTATGGGGAGCGTACGGTGCTGGCAAAGCACTACCACAACTGCATTATGGCCCGTGATGCCAACAGCCGGGATCTGCACGAGAACACCCGCATCATTCTTGGAACCAGCGCGTTTACGGTGACAGGGCTAAACGATTCCAGTCGGGACTATACGGATGATCCGGACTCCGTGACCCTGATGTACTTTTCTATATACCGGCAGGAGCCGACGGAAAACGATGACATGGGGCGACAGATTGCCGACGCGAAGGCATTCTTCTGGGAGATTTCAATATCCGGGGTGCTGGACATGCTGCAGGGGCAGACCCAGCAACTGACCGCTGTCTCCCTGCGCTGCGGGAAGCGACCGAACGGAGATCACCCTGTAAGCTACCTGTGGGAAAGCGGAGATGATGGAATCGTCCGGATCGGACCTGACGGAATGGCAACAGCTGTGGCACCGGGGACAACGGAGATCACCTGCAGGCTGGAGCAGAACCCGGATATTTCTGCTAGGATTATGCTTTCCGTCCGAGAAATGTCCCGGGAGCCGGCTATTTTTTTCACATCTCAACCGTCGAGGAGCCTTGCCCAGTATCAGTCCGCGACGCTACGGGCAGCGGTCTATACGGGCGGACAGGAGACGGGCGCGCCTGTGACATACAGCGCCGAAGGGCCGGATCAAAGCTGCTACGGCATGACGGAGAATGAAGATGGCACTGTGACGGTGACGTGCTATTACCCATCTTACGTTCCACTGACCGTCACGGCGCAGAGCGGAGATCTGCACGTTTCCGCTGAGATCACACTGAATGGATTTTGAGCCTGAAAAGTCGAAAGGAGACTCAGATTATGGCTGAAAGCATCAATTGCGTTGAACAAGTTGAACTGACGGAGGAGGACATCCTGCGGGCGACTACCTACCTTCCCATTCTGGATAAGGCAGCCATGGCCCAGGTGCTGGCTCAGACCTGCATTCAGAAAATGAACCTGGGTATTCCAGTGGAAAAGGCGGAGGCGGATACAGGGGAAAAAGATGATGCCTTCAGCATCCCACTTCCCGCGATGTACCGGGAGGACACATTGGTTCGGACTCTGACATCCGCCTTCGTCCTTTTGTACTTTTATTTGAAACGGCCGGACATCACCAGCCAGTATGATCCCAACAAGGGCATGATGCTGTCTGCCAATGACTACGACCGATATCCCAACCTGCTGACCCAGGTCGAGCGCATGAAGGCATCCAGCAAAGATCGTGAGGTGCGGGACCGCGCATACGCGCTGCTGGCGGACTACAAGGACTTTGAGAAGCGGTTGGGCGCGGAGATCTACAGCCTGCTGTCCGTGCAGAACGATGTCTGCACGCGGCTGACGCAGATGATGACCATGCAGACGGATCCGGAGGTTCTAAAAGGCGCCCTTGAAACGGCAGACAACCTGGCCGGGGCGGTAAAGGAGACCGCCGGTGATACCCGCCGGAAAGCGCTGGAGCTGGCCATCCAGGGCGGACGGATGAAAGCGCGGAACGAAAAGCTGAATAAGAAACTCAATGAGACGGCAAAGGAGCGTTTCGGGGGAGGCGATACCCATGACCTGTCAGAACGGCCTTGACACCTATCCCTATACGCGGATGATAACAGCTCCAAAACTGATTGGGGCCGAGGCAATCCCCAGGAAGGTGGCCCAGTATCTCATGGACCTACCCCTGCCTGGTTACGAGCCGCGGGATGACAATATCCTTGCCCGCTGCCGGCTGATGAAGTACCTCTTCTATGACGAGGAGAACCCGCTGAGCTATCCCATGCCGACGGCGCAGGAGAAACTGTCACTGCTCTATCTCCCGGAGCGGGCGGCGAATCCGCCCACGGAGAAGGGGTATCGCATGTTTCCACAGTCCTATGTGGCACAGAGCCAGATGAACGCCCAGACACGGATTATGGTCTACATGGGAAGGACCATCGCGGCCGGCGCCCAGCAGGTGGAGATGTCGGTGGTGTTTGACATCCTCTCCAATGTGACGACGGAGGGAAACGCCATCGCCCTGTCCAGGACCTTTGCCATGGAGCAGTGCATCATTGAGGCACTGAATGGGGTGAATATGGGCGGTGTCGGGACCTTCTACTTCAACCGCCGGGCTCATGGAGACTGTGGGTCCATGCCCATCGGAGACCGGGGGACCAACGTGGGACGTGGGCTGACCATGGGCCTGACATGGATGGAATAGGAGCTGCCAATGACAAAAGCGGAGATCAGCAGGGCCATTGTGAGGGGAGACCCGATTGCCTGGAATGGCCTGACGCTGTTTCCTATATTGGTGCAGGATTTTGAAAAATTTGAAAGCGCCAAACCTGGGATTACGCTATCCCAAAAGACTCTGCCGGCGAAGTTTGCCGGTATGCGCTATCTGGAAGCGCTTTTCGCTCTGGACATGGAGAACCTTCAGCACGGAGAGCCTCCCGTGGGCCTGTTCGCGCGGGCGATCCGCTTTTTGACGCTGGCGTTGCGGCTGCCAGAAGAGAAAAGGGCGGACGGAAGCGTGGCATTCCCTCTGGAGATTCAGGTATCTGAAGAGGATCCGACAAAGCTGGCGGCCGTTCTGGTTCATATGGGGGAACAGGTCATCACCATTACCTCCAGGGACTTTGCAAAGCTGCGCCCCCTGCTGGCGCAGCAGAACGGCTTAGAGCTTCCGGACGAGGCGCACAACGTGGAACTGGAGGCCGCTGAACGGGATTTGGAGGCGGCCGGCGGCCTCAACCTGGATGTGAATTTCGAGGACTTGATCTACTCCGTGGCCGTGCAGAGCGGTGTGGATGTGGGACAGGTTTTCGGATGGACCATTCGGAAGTTCCACAAGGTGAAAGCGGCAATCGACCGGGGCCTTGGATATCAGCTTGCCTATCTGGCAACCGCATCCGGGGCCAAGTACAAAAACGGAAACCCGTGGCCCAGTTGGATGTTTGACCGGAAGAAGGGATTTTCCAAGGCCCTGATTCCCATGGCGAGCTTCCAGAAGCAGATGAACGGGACCGTAGAAGCAAAATAAAAGGAGTGAAATCAAATGGTCAATCTGAACAATCCCCACCTGTATGTGAAGGGAACCTACGAGGCCAAGTTCTTCGACATCGCCACAAACGACCTGACCTATTATTCCAACAAGCTCCAGACGGACAATATCAAGTCCTCCATCAATCTGGGCGCTATCAACGCCGGCATCGGAAATCCGGCGGTGATCCAGATCCCCGACACCCCCAACCTGACCCTGGAGATGACGGCCGCCGACTTCTCTCTGGAGGGGCGGGCGCTTCAGGTGGGCACCAACGTGTTCTACAACGCTGTAGTTCCGGTGGACGAGGTGTGCGCAGCGGAGAGCGGAACCACCTTGACGGTTGGGCAGACGCCGGTCGCCCCTTATGGTGGCTGCGATGTGGTCTGCACCATCAACACCAGCGGAAAGTCTTACATGATCAATCCCGAGACGAAGGAGATCCAGGACTTCACCGCTGAGAGCGGGAAATCTTACTGCGTCCACTACTACGTGGAGAACCCCAGTGCCAAGGGCATGGCGGTTAACACCATGTTCGCCCCCAGCGTGGTGCGGGCGCTGCTGAAACTGCCTGTGTACACCAAGGACGGCGTGGAGGACGCCATGAACGGCAGCCTGTGGGGATATCTGTACATCACGGTTCCCCGTCTGCAGTTCAACGGAGATGTCTCCACCGTGGGTGACCAGACCAATCCGGCCACCACGGTGATGAATGGCACGGCCCTGTCCTATGACCAGGCCTGTACCATGGGACTGCAGTGCGGCGACACCGGCAGCTCCTCCAAGCTGGCCTACATGGTGCTGGTTCCTATCGGGGACAACACCCAGGCCGTTGAGAGCCTGATCGTGGTGGGAGGCGAGATCAACCTGACCCAGGGTGAGAGCGCGACCGTGCCGGTCAAGTTCGTGATGCCTGACGGGTCTCAGGTGCAGCCCAATCTCTCCAGCCTGAAGTACGTGGTGGAGACGCCCGCAACTGCGTCCGTCTCTGATGCCGGTGTGATTGAGGGACTGCAGGAGGGAGACACAACTCTGACGATCAGCGTTCCCACCAACGAGAAACTGACGGTGACGGTGGACGTTTCTGTGTCGGCCTCCACCTGATCGGATTTCAAATGCGTCCCGGCAATCGGGCCGGGATAAGGGCCAATGGGGGCCGGAGGGGAGAGAGCTCCCTTCCGGCCCTTTTTACAAACCAGGAGGCAGAGAAGTACGCCGCAGGATATGCGTTGCAGTTCTATACCTCCCGTAGAACGTCGGGTGAGGAGATGTACAGCATGAGCGTAATGGATGAATATATGCGACTTCGAGAAAAGCTCCAGGCCGACGTGGAGACCGTGCTGTTGACCCATGTTGCCCCGGCGGTGAAAGAGGAGATGCAGACCCAGGTCTATGACAAGGTATATGGGACCTATACGCCGCGGGTCTACAAACGGCGGTATCAGGACGGCGGCTTGGGGGACATGCGAAACTACGATGCGGCCGTGGACAGCGGGACGATGACGCTGACAGTGCAGAACCTGACCAGAGATGATGGGTACTGGCGTCCTGTTGGAGCTCCGGATAGATTCCTGACCCCGGTGGTAGAGAGCGGAGACGGATATGACTATGCTTCGCCCGGTCCACGGCCATTCAACAAAGCCACAGAGCGGGAAGTCATACGAGACGGGACCGTGGAACGGGAACTGCGGCAGGGCTTGACCGCCCTGGGACATGAGATGGAGGGGACCTGACACATGGAAAATGTGGTGATCCGCGTAAGGCTGGAAGATAATAAGGCAGTAGCTACTCTAACCCAGGTAGACTCCTTGGTGAAACAACTACAGGGGAAGACGGTTTCCCTGAAAGTCGACACAGCCGGGCTGGAAAAGATCAACTCCAATGTAACAAAAGCGCTACAGGCTCAAGCAAAGCTCGCGTCCGCTCAGGCAAAGACTGCGCAGGCGCAAGCGCAGCAGGCGAACCTAGAAAAGCAGATCACCCTTCAGCGGGAAAAGACAGCCACCGCGGCGGAGAACGCGAGAAAGGCGGCTGAGCAAACTGCGTCGCAGGTACAGAAGACCCTACAGGCAGAGCAACGGACAGCTCAGATTGAGCAGCAAAGGGCACTGCTGGCGGAACGGATGGCTGCGGCCTATGACCGTCTTGCTATGCGGACTTCCAGTACCGCGTCCGGAACTTCCACCACAGGACTCCAAAGCCAGATCAATGCTATGGTTGGCATTGGTGGGGCAGTGAAGAGCGCGAAAGACTCTGCGGCCTACTTCAACTCTGTGTTTTCCAGGGTCGGGGACTATTTCGGCACTTTGAACACCAGCATAGCAAACGGTGTTGCAGGGATGACGCGTTATGTCCAGTCGCTGACCGGAATGTCAAACGCCCAAGTAAAAGCCACGGGCATCACAAGGGCTGGTACACAGGCATTTCAGACCTATACGGCCACTGTGCGGAACGCGGATGGGTCCTTCCGAAATTACACATTTGCCGTGGATAAAGCCACTGGCGCCACATACTCCATGGAGAAGGGAGTTACCTCTGTCAATAATGCAGCGGTAAGAACAGGAGATACATTCTCAAATCTGATAACAAAAGTGGCGAAGTGGGCGGCCGTTACCACCCTGATCTACACCCCCATACGGCAATTCACAAAGGCCATCCGTGAGATGAAAGACGTGGACACAGAATTGGTGACGATCCAGAAGGTCACTGGGGCCACGGCAGACGAGATGGAGCGGCTTTCCAGCAACGCCTATAAGGTGGCCGCATCCTACGGAACCACAGCCAGCAACTATCTCAATTCTGTATCAGAATTCTCGAAAGCCGGATACGCTGAATTGGCGGACTCGCTGGGCCAACTTTCACTGAAAACGCAGGTAGTGGGCGACGTGGAAAAGGAGACCGCTAACCAATTCCTGCTCTCTGTGGACGCTGCCTACAAATACAAGGGCAGCGTAGAGGCGCTGTCCGCTGTGCTTGATGGTGCAAACGAGATCGGCAACAAATATGCTACTGACGTGCAGAAGATTGCTGAGGGCCTTGGGATTGTGTCCAGCGTTGCCGCCTCCGCCAACATCGACATCAGCGAGCTGACCGCAGCTATCGGCACCATCACCGCCGTAACCCAGAGGAGCGGCAGCGAGGCTGCCCGGGCGCTGCGGGCACTGATCTTGAACATCACGGGCAACACGGAGATTGCCATTGATCCAGACAGCGACGAGGCATGGACAGCGGAAGAAATCCAGGCAATGACAGATGCCCTGCAAAAGTTCAACATTGCCACCCGGGAGACCGTGGACGGTGTTGAGAAACTGCGCAATCCCATGGAAGTCATCGGTGATATGGCGATGCAGTGGGAGAAAGGCCTGCTCAGTGAAGTGGACCTGAACGACCTGGTGAGCGACCTGGGCGGCAAGCTCCGGTCAAACCAGTTGATGGCCCTGATCCAGAACTTCGATATGTACGAGTCCATGGTGCAGGACTTTGCGGGCGCCGCGGGAAGCGCGGACAAGGAGTTCGGGATTTATATGGACAGCTGGGAAGCCAGGCTGAACCAGCTGAATTCTGCCTGGACAAACTTTGTGGCATCCTTTGGTATCGAGGACTTTATAAAGGACCTGATTTCGTTCGGGACTGCGCTTCTCACTGTGGCGGATTCCGACGTGGGGCGCCTGATTGTTCAGATTGGAGCGTTGACGGTGGCTTTCGGTCTGCTTTCCAGTGCTTTTAAAGCCATTAAGACTGCAGCTGCCGGAAGCAGCATCGTCCTATCTCTCACTAAGATTGTGACCGGCGGAACGGCGGCTGCGGAGGCAATGAACCTGCTGACCGGAGCCCTTTTAAAGAGTCCCCTGTTTTGGGCTGTTTCCGCGGGGCTTGTCATCTTTGCAGTGGGAAAGGTGATTGACGCCCTGACCGTAAGCGTGGAGGAACTGAACGAGGAAATCGACGAGACCAACACGCAGATTTCTGAAATCGAAGGTAAAATCGCAGATCTGGAAGCAAAGGGCGCCAGTGAGACAGTAATTAACATCTACCGGAAGAAATTGGCGGCCCTGAATGAGGACCTGAAGGAACTGAATCAGCAGAAATTCGATCTGACTTTCGGTGAGATCACGCAAACCGACAACTATACTGTGGACAGTTTGGGCCTTCAGATTTATGAACAGGCCAACAAGGTCCAGTACCTGATTGACACCCTGGAGGAGCTGAAGCAGAAGCAGTCGGAGATCCGGGCCGGGGACGCAGACGCCCTGAAGGATTACGAAGAAACCGAAGAACAAATCAACGATGTCACCGAGCAGCTGACGGACTACTATTTGATGTTGGCTGAGGCAGCGGACCAGGGGCTCCGCTTCAATGATACTCAGAAGGACCTTTACCTCCGGCTGGTGCAGATGTTTGGCGCAGAGGAGGATGTCGTGCGGGTGACCGCCCAGATGACGGCGGCCACATCGGATTCCATGGCTCCTATCACCCGGCTGATCCACGATCTGGGAGACGAGGCGGATGCTGCCGGAATTGCCCGGGAGGAACTCTACAAACTGGTAGCGCAGGCCATCGCCTTCAATAACACAGAACTGAATGTGACGCAAAAGATCTCTGCCCTGCGCCAGCTGGCGGCTGCGGCGGGAATTGCCAGCAGTATGCTGGGGGCCAATGGGAACACCGCCAACGATCAGTACCGGGGCTTTATGAAGACCATGCGCATGAAGGGCATGGACGAGGCAGAGGCTCAGGCGGCGTACTGGCAAAAGGTGATGGAAGACCTGTTCCCGGAACCTGTGGAAGAAGAGCCCACGCGGGGAAGCGGGAACTCCTCATCCGCCAGCGGTTCCGGAAGCTCTGGCAGCAAGTCTTCTTCTGAAACGGACGCTGAGCTTGAGCGGCTGAAATCCATCGTGGAGCTCCGTAAGTCGGAATTGGATTTGATGGAGGCCCGGGGGGACTCTACGGAAGCCCAAATTGACAAGATGCGGCAGATCCAAGATGCGCTTCTTGCTCAAATTGACTACATGCGGACAATTGGTGCGGATCAGACCGATATCAACGCGCTGGCGGCCGAATACTGGAAAATCAATCAGGATATCAACCAGCTGCTTGAGGAGCGGCAGGAGGCGGCATGGAAAGAGCTGGAGGATTATGTTGATGGCCTGTTAGAAAAAGCACAGCAAGTTCGGGATGAACAGCTTGCCGCCATAGATGACCAAATCGACGCTCTCAAGAAAAGAAAGGAAGAGGAGAACGAACAGCTCACTCTGGAGGAAAAAAGGCTGGCTGTACAAAAGGCCATGGAGGACCTAGCCAACGCCAGGAACGAACGGACCATCCGTCAAATCCAAGCGGATGGAAGTTGGGAATGGGTGGCCGACGCCTCCAATGTACAGAGCGCCGAAGGTGCACTGCAGGCAGCAAAAGACGATCTGGCCGAGTATGAAAAGGAGCTTGCCTATAATGCAGTGATCGACGCTCTGGAAGCGCAGAAGGCAATGATCGAGGCGGAATATGATGCCTTTGAGGACCAATGGGAGGCCATCAAAGACTCCATTGAGCATCCGTCCGAGGATATTGCAGAAATCTTGCAGGAGATCGCCGACGTGGGGGCTCCAGCTATGCAGAACGCCATCAGCAGTGTGACGAACATGCTGGATGGGCTGGCAAATTACATCGGCATGACGATCAACACCGGACCTGTTTCAGGAGTCGACGGGCTAAATGGCGGCATTCTGGGAGGAGCCGGCAGCGGGGGCTTGACACTTGGCGGCAGGTATGACTCTGCGACAGATTATCTTGCAGCAGCCATCAATGCAGCGAAAAATGGAAATCTGGATGAAGCGCAGGAGCTCTGGAACCGCCGTGGATATAAGATCGATGCACAGGGCGGAAATGACCGCGGAACCAGCCAAGAAGACGCCTGGGACATGATCATGGACGCCTACAACAAGTGGGGAGCCGGTAGCGGCGGGTCTTCTTCGGGAGGCGGTTCTTCCGGCGGGGGAGGTTCTTCCGCCAGCCATGGAGGCTACGGGAGCCGGGATGAATTTGATAACGCAATTCATGATGCGTTTGACCAAGCAATGAGCTCCGGAGAAAAAGTGCCGGTTGGAGACAGCGGCCTTTATATAGATCCGGACAAGGTGAAAAAGTCCTACGACTCCGGCGGCATAGCCGTTGGACGGGGCATTATGATGAAGGACACCGCTCAGCGCGAGATGGTGCTGGATCCAAAAACCACAGCTATGATCCTAACGCCGGAGCGGAATGCTCGGTTCCAATCCTTTGTAAAGTCCCTTGGCCTGCTGTTTGGGAATTCTGACCGGGTAGACGGCCTATCTGGAATGACGGCAGGCGCCGTATCCAGCACGGACCGACACGATGTCAACTACATCATCAACGGCGTGAAAATCGGGAGCGATATGGCAAGCCGTCCGCTGTCTGAAATCCTTTCCATTCTGCCGCTTCACACGGAAAGATACTGAAAGGGGGATACAAGGAATGGCACTTTACAGACCCACGAACATCACGCCCTCTTCGTTCTCTGGACTAGGAAACGGAACGGTCGATGCGACAAAGGATATGGTGGTGTCATGGCAGGTAGAAGGAGCATCCGCCATGACCGCATACCAAATCGTCATTCAGCAGAACGACACAGATTCCACACAGGTATATGACAGCGGAAAAGTGGAGTTGGAGACCCCGTTTTTCGGAACGACCTTCACCGGAAATACGCAGCGTTTTTCGGCAACCATTGCGGCATCTGCGCTCACAGGGCTTTCTAATGGCTATGCCAATGGATATAAGATGCTGATCACCCAGTGGTGGAGCGAGGATGACTCTGTCCAGCAGGTACAACCGAGCTACTTTATCACCAGATCAGAGCCAACGCTGATGATGGATACCATTCAAAACCCGCTCCCTATCCGCATGAATACGTTCTCAGCAGCATATAGCCAGGAGCAGGGGGACACGCTCAACTGGTTCCGCTGGCTTCTGGCGGTCAAGGGGGAGGAAGATGCCCCCCTGCGGGATTCCGGAAATATCTATGGTACAGAAGACATCCAGTTTTCCTATGACGGTTTTTTCACTGGGCAGACCTACACCATCCGGTGCATCTGCGAGACGGAGAATGGCGTGAAGGCGGATACGGGATGGGTGGATTTTTCCGTTGCCTATGACACATCCGCCATTACCGGTGTGATCCAGGCCTGCCGGATGCAGGGCGTACAGGATGGGCTTCTGGTGTCCTGGCCGTCCATCCATTATATTCCCGGAGAGGCGCAGGGAGATTATGAAATCTCGGACGGAAAACTGACGCTCCCATCCGGATCCTCTGTCACATGGGACAAGGTGAATGGTGCGTCCATGCGGTTTGAAAGCCCATGGAGCGCGGCGCTGCGGGTGCAGATTGGGGCTGTGACCGGGACCCTTTTGCAGATTGACGGCCTGCAGGACAGCATTTCCGTCGCCTATGACGGCGACGGGATCTCCGTCAACCTGAATGGAAGCATCCTCTATAGGGCGGAGGGACACCTTACGCCCGGAGATATCTGGACCATTGCCATCCTGCCGGACTCTGTGTGGATGTCCCAGATGTACAGCGACGGAGGGCCGTATCCGGCGGAGGATCTGTACCCGGCAGAGGACCTGTTCCCCTATTCCACGGGAATGGTTCTCCAGAGGTTCGGCGGGCCCGCCAGCTACCAGCAGTTCACCATGATGGGGCTGACCCTGTACGGGCCCGGAACGTTCGAATTTTTGTGGGTCGTGTCCGGGAGCTTCAGCGCGGAGCAGCTCCAGCGGCTTATGACGGATGCCGGTTTCTCACCAGAGTATGGAAGCGGAACGCTCCTTCTGGCGGGATTCAATGGGAACCTGGAGGCGGGAAACCTGCAGTCTCCCACAGAGACGATTGTGGGATTGGCGCTCTACCGCCTGCTGTCTGGGGAGAGCAGGCTTCGTCCGGTGGCCTCTGTTCCGCTGAACGACATTGGACTGATCGACTATGGATTTGCAAACCAAGCGGAGTTCCAATACTACCTGTTCCCCCAGGGCGAGGAGACCTATATCGCCCAGCCCATCGTCTCCCCCATGGTAAAGCCGGTATTCTGGAACTGGACACTGCTGGTATGTGAGGCTGATGCGGAGGATCCCGCCATTTTCCACGTGCAGGAGGAGTATGTATTTGCGAACAACGTGTCCTCCGGAGCGTACTCCAACAACAGCACCCCCACGATCCTGAAAAACTTCACGCCGTATCCGACGATCCAGATGGACACCGCAAACTACAGGAGTGGAACTCTGACGGCGCTGATCGGCCGGGTGGACCAGATCGAGAATCGGTATATAGACAGCGCGGAACTGGCGCAGGAGATTATGGCCCTGTCTCTGGACACGCGACCGAAGTTCCTGAAGGACCGAAAGGGAAACTTCATGCAGGTGGCAACATCCAGCGCCATTATTATGACCATGAACGATGCGCAGGCAGAGCAGAGCGTGACCGTCCAGATCCCCTGGGCAGAGGTTGGAAGCGCGGAGGATGTATCCCTTATTCAGACACAGGCGGATGGAATTGTGATCCCTGCGGGGATCTGAGATTGAAAGGAGAACAGAGCCATGGCGGCAAAGCGAAACCGGAAAGTGGAACGGGCATCCAAGAGGATCCTAGTGTTGGACTTTGGTCGGTATGAGATCACCGGGGAGACCGACAAATACTGGCTGTGCGGATGGACCCAGTTCCGAAAAACGAACAAGCATATCCTTCGGATCGAGGATGTGGTAGATGTGCCGTTTGAGGATGCGGAGGGGGATCCGTCCGTCGATTTGGGAGACGGGCAAGATGAAGAGACCTGTGGGCCGGAGGAGGAAGAGGCATAAGGCCTTTCCTCCTCCGGATGGGAAGGAGGGAACGCGGTGATCACCAGTGCGCAGACGCCTGTTTTCCAGGCAGAATTGCCATCTGCCGTATACGAGATCGGGCAGACCATCCCACCGCTGAACGGAACCGCAACCGTCACAGACGGAGGTTCTATCACATATCAGTGGCAGTCCAGCGCCAACGGCACGTCATGGGCAAACATCACCGGAGCGACGGGAGCGGCCTACACGCCCCCGGCCTCCCAGGCGGGGGTGGTGTACTACCGGGTCATCGCCACCAATACCAACGGCTATCCGAGCGGCCTGACGCCATCGGAGACGCTGTATCCGGCGGGGGACCTGTATCCGGTGGATGTGAACACGGTCTACACGGCCAGCGCCACCAGCAATGCGGCCCGGATCGAGGTCGCCCAGGCTGCTGTGCCGGTATTCAACGCCCCGCTGTCCAGCGCGTCCTACGCCATTGGCGACACGGTGACGCCGTTGGACGGCACGGCCACCACGACCGCGGGAACGCTCACGTACCAGTGGCAGTCCTCGCCAGACCAGCAGACATGGACCAATATCTCGGGGCAGACCGGCGCCACCTACACGCCGCCGGCCTCCCAGGCGGGGGTGGTGTACTACCGGGTCATCGCCACAAGCACCCTTGGCTCCGACCAGAAGAGTGCCACCAGCAACGCGGCGGCCATCGAGGTCTACGGGGCGCAGCAGCCGATGTTCGCGGCGGCATTGCAGGGGGCGGTGTATAACTGCGGTGATGCCGCGGTAGCCCTGGACGGAACGGCAATGGCCCCTCACGGGACTATCTCGTACCAGTGGTATGCGGACGGGGAGCCCATCGACGGGGCCGACGGCGCTGCCTACACGCCGCCGACAGACGAGGTGGGGAGCCGGGAATACTATGTGACGGCAACCAACACAGTAGGCTCGGATACCGCCAGCACCCGGAGCAACACTGTCACTGTAACGGTGTATGGTGCGGAGGTCCCCACATTCACCTGTACGCTGACCGGGGCGGAGTACGATGTGGGAGACGCTGCGTCTGCCCTGGACGGCACCGCGACCGCGGAACGTGGCACGATCTCTTATCAGTGGTACTGCAACGGACAGCCAATTCCGCATGGGACAGCGTCCCAGTACGCCCCGGGCACAGAGGAAAAGGGCGTTTTTGTATACTATGTCGTTGCCACAAATACGGTCGGCACATCGCAGGAGAGCGCCACCAGCGAGACGGCGACCGTCACCGTTTATGGGGCATCCCCGCCAGTATTCGCCGCGGAGCCGAAGAGCGCTGCGTACATCCAGAATGATCCGGCCCTAGCACTTTTTGCACAGGCATACGCAGAACGGGGAACCGTTACAATCTACTGGCAGGAGTTGTCCGGAGGCATTTGGAGCAATATCCCAGGGGCGACCGGAAACAGCTACACACCGCCCACCGGAACGGCGGGGACCTTCCAATACCGGGCGGCCGCAGTCAATACGGTTGGGACGGATACAGAAGAAAGCATCTCTCGGACGGCGGTTATCACGGTGACAGCCGCGCAGGTTCCGTCGTTCCGATTTCCGCTTGACCCGGCAACGTACCAATATGCCGCAGCCGCACGGGCCCTGGATGGAAGCGCCACGGTGGCAGACGGAGGGACGATTACCTATCAATGGTACAGGAAAGGGGCCAAGGATGAAGATTTTTCCGAGATCCCAGGAGCAGTAGAGCCCAAATATATCCCCAGCACCGTGCAGATCGGGGCGGCGGAATACTATGTTATCGCCACCAATACGCTGCACCAGTCCATCTCTACGGTTAAGAGCAATACGGTGACGGTTACCGTCATTGATAACCGGGCCTCAGAGTCCCAAAAGTGGGAGATGTACCTGCGGGAGATCCAAAGGCCGTTTCAGAAGCTGGTGCGCCTGGATTTCTTACAGCCGGACGGATCCGTGGCATTCAGCCTAGACAATAACCACAAAAACCGGAGGAGCGGTGCATTTATTCAGGATGGAACATTGGAGGTCAACCTGCAGAACGGACAGAGAAGAAAAGCGTCTGTGCTGCTATCGAATCTTGACAGCACATACGAATTCTCCGTCAACAAAGTCTGGTTCGGGCAGCAGCTCCGGTTGATGGAAGGGATCCTGCTCTCCAATGGGGATGAATTCTACCTGCCTCAGGGCGTCTTTTATGTCAGTGATCCGCAAGAGACGTTCCAGCCGAATCGGAAGACCGTGGTGTACAACCTTTTGGATAAATGGGCATATCTGGACGGAACACTTTTTGGGAATCTGGAGGGAATCTATGAGGTTCCGGTGAACACAAACATCCTAAAAACGGTGGCGTCCATTCTGGCGCTGGACCGGGGAAACGGATATCCGCTGGACCGAGTTCCGCCAATTTTCTCCGACTACTGGAACGACAAGACGGTGACTCTGGAGAGCGGGGAGACCATCTCTGTGCTGCTGACACCCTATACCTACCGATGTGAGTCCATGGGCGGGTGCTATGCGGACATCCTTTTGGAGATGGCAACCATGCTTGTGGCGTGGATCGGCTATGACCAGACGGGACACCTACGAGTTGACGCCGGAGACGATGATATTCTAGACATCGAAAAGCCCATTTTGTGGACATTCACACCCTCTACAAGGGAGTTCCTGGGGGCGACCTATTCTCCAAAGATCACCAGTGTATACAACGATATTATTGTGGAGGGGCAGGCGTTGCAAAACGGCTCCATCCCCATGGGGCGGGCGACCAATATGGATCCGCGCTCCGACACGAACATCTTCAGTTCTCTTGGCAGGCGAACCAAGAGAGAGGAGGCGACGGGATATTACGCAGTGGAGCAGTGCAAACAGTATGCGGCATATCTTCTGAAGCGAAACTCCATCATTCAGAAATCTGTGTCTATCTCCTCGTCCCAAATCTTTCATATTGCGGAGAACAGTTTGATCCAGGTGCGGCGACCGGATAAGCCAGGCGCCCCCACCGAGCGCCATTTGGTGACGGGTTTTTCCAGGCCTCTTGCGGGGACCGGTGAGATGACCATTCAGTGTACGTCCGTACAGGACTTTCCGGAGGCGACGATTACGCCACTTCCCGGGGAGGAGTCCACGGATTCGTAAAAGTATCTGGAACGTAAAAAAAACAGTATACAACCAGACCGCAGATATGCTATAATACAAATAGCAAATATAGAGACCTTTCCGGAAATGGCCGGGAAGAAGAGCCATTTGGGGCTGCGCGGATTTGATCCGCGCAGCCCCTTTTACTTTTTTTCGGGACCAGAGGGCAGTGAAAGGTGCCGGAGGACGCGGAAGATATGCCATTTGCGGCAGTACCCCGCCGGACAACACGACACGGAGGCTGAACATGATCTATCTATCCGCCTCAAAAGCACAGCTGATACCTAAAAATAATGAAGTCCTGACAAGCGGGGCCGTCCAGGCATTCCGTGTGCGGTTTGCCTTCAGTTCGGAGTGGAGGGACCTGATCAAGACAGCCGTTTTCCGAGCAGGTGAGACATCCGTATCGGTGTTACTAGACAGCATGGGGATCTGTGATATCCCGTGGGAGGTGCTGGAGGTCCCGAACCGGATCCTATATGCCGGCGTATACGGGACAAAGGACAGTGAGGTGATACTTCCGACGGTGTGGGCGAGTCTGGGCACCATTCAATCCGGCGTCGAGCCACCGGAGGCCAAGCGGGTGCCGACCCCGTCGGTCTATGAGAAGCTGCTTGCCGAGATCGGTAACTTGGAAGATCTGAAAACTGCAGACAGGAATTCCTTGGTGGCAGCCATCAATGAGATAGTGGGCACCAGCGGAGGTGGCGGAAACGTGTCCTCCGCCCAGATCAACACCATCGAGGTGCTGGATCAGTCGGCGTATGATGCTCTGGAATCCAAGAATCCGTCCACGTTGTACCTGATCCGGGGGTGAGTGGATGGTCTATGTCAGTACGGAACAGATCTCCTCCCTGTTTGTGGGAGAAATGGGCGTAAAACGCGCACTGGTAGGAGAAGAGCAGATCTATGAGCGGTCAGGCTCCTACGTGTACATTCAATTGATTCATTCTGAAAAAACAAAGGGGGACGAAACATCATGGCATCCTATTTTAACCTAACATTGGACACCACTGCGCCGTCTGGCCTAACAGTCAGCATCAACGATGACGACATCTACACCACAACGCCGGTGGTCAATCTGGCGGTCAGCGTCAGCGACAAAGTTACCACCGGCTACCAGATGAAGATCTGGGGTGTGGAGGGCGCTGCAGAAGAGAACGATGCCACGTGGGAGAACTATCAGACTGCCAAGAGCATCACGCTACCCACCGGCGACGGCCTGAAAACAGTCTATGTCAAGGTCCGCGATTCCGTCGGCAACGAGACCTCCGCAGTCTCCGATGCCATTACCCTGGACACCAGCGTGCCCACTGTGACGGTCACCGGCCCGGACAAGGCGGTCATCTCCGAAGTGGCCGGCTTCGACACCGCTATTATCAACTTCATGGTGGACGTGGCTTTCAAGGCCTACAAGGTGTGCGTGGTATCCGCCACCTCCGCCACTCAGGCGGACGGCGTAGTGATTCCCACCACTGCGGGTTCCAGCAACACCTCCGGCAGCGACGGGGAGTATGAGGCGGATACCAATATCCAGGTGACCATCAAGGGTACGGACCTGGAGACCGCCTCCTCCGGCGACGGTGTGAAGACCATCAAGGTCTTTGCCCAGAACGCCGCCGGCACCTGGAGTGTGGCCTAATGGCCGCCCCGGGGCTGACTTTCACTGTCTCCGGGCACCAGATCTCAGACGAAGCGGGGTTTGACTTCATCACCGTGACTTTCCGGGCGGACATGGCATATCAGGCGTTTGAATGCCGGGTCACAAAGCTGGGAGAGGACTACGGCGTGGGGAAGGGGGTCCTGGTGGCCTCCTTCTCCCAGACTCCGGCAGGTACGCCGCGGACATTCGAGGTGTACGATGACTACCTGCTCCATGGAGACGGAGAATACCGGATCTCTCTGTTTGCCCAGGGAGAGGACGGAAGCTGGAACGACAACTACTGCTACATCCCCGTTGGCAGCGCAAAGTATATCTGCCAAGACGGGAGGCCGTATCTCTGCATGAGGGAGGGGTAGTATGCCCACTGAAGAAGGATACAACGGCTCCTACACAGGAAAGCAGATCGATGCTGCCGTGGGCGCCGTCGTGGCAAAGGAGACGGCCTGGGACAACAAGCAGGACAAGGTTTCCGGCAAGCAGGGACAGATAGTTGGATTTGACCAGAAGGGCAATATGACGGCCCAAAACCCCGTTTTGGGGGTCACGATCCAGACGGGGAGCTATGTGGGAAACGGCGGCTATGGGGCCGGGAGCCCGTGTGCCATCGCCACAGCCAGTCAGGCGAAAATGGTGATCATCATGGGCCCTTCTGGGAACACCTACACGATTCTGCTGGGGGGGAGCTCCGCCGCACAGGCATGGGCACCGCCCATGTACCCAAGCGCCGGGCAGGCCATTACTGTGACATGGAGCGCGGGTTCTGTCAGCTGGTACGCCGCGTCGGCGGCAGCACAGATGAATGTAAGCGGGAGCGTGTACAACTATCTCCTGTTTCTGTAACGAGCAAACACCAAAATTCCGCTTCCCGGGCCAATGGAGGCCAACACATGGAAGGAGCGTATCATTATGCCGATCCAAAATGGAAAGTATGTATCCCCTAACTGGCAGAACGGCGGGCCGCCCGCCCTGAACGCGGCGGAGCTGAATGCCATTTGTCAGTCACTGCAGGCGGATGACCAGCAAATTAAGGACAATTTACCCGGAATCATTCAAAGTATTGCAAGCGGAGTCTTTCTGAACAATAGCGGCCAGCTGGTCAATAAGGCCGGCTCTCAGATCACCGTCCCTTCGAGCCAGCTAAGTGATCAGGTGCATATCGTTACCGGCTCCTACGTCGGGACTGGCACTTATGGGGTCGATCATCCGTGCAGTTTAACGTTCAATTTTTTGCCTAAGCTGATTATGATTACCCGCTATCATACAGGAACATCAAGTATTGACTATATATTTCCGGGTGATAGTGAGGGCAATTACTGGCTGATGGACGCAAATACTCTTGTAGATTCAGATACTAGTCTTTCTGGGTATGTTGGGACAGGATTTGGCCGGGTGTTTGGGTATGGCGGGGGCGCGAGTGTCGGATACAAGTCCTCGGATCAGCGGACTATATACTGGTATTCTGGCAATGACGCAGGAAGTCAGTTTAATTCAGATGGTACAACATACTATTATGCAGCCATCGGATAGAGAAGATAATCTGTTACCCAAATGCGATCCACCCATATTCGGTCCCCACTGCATTGAGCTGATATGCGGCGCTGTCGACCTCTACAGGCTGGCTATTTCCGCTCTTCTGCGTGTATTTGGCATACCAGCGCAAAGTGTTATTTTGGAAGGCGGCATAGAACTCCAAAACGTACTCATAGGGATAAGCTCCGCCGCCGCTTTGATAACCAGCTGCGAAGGGAAAAGGATACTTTTGAAAGGTAGCTGTGAGATCTCGAGGAGAAACAATGCTCTTGTTAGCAAAGAAGAACTCCCACCCAGAGGTGTTAAACTGATACATCTCAGGCCCCAGTCTGGAATTGTATGCGTTATACCAAGAAACCGTCCTGCCGTCAGGTGATTTCTTTGCCCATAGACTATTTTGGGAATGTATATACCCGAGACCAAAGCCGGCAGTATAGTCCGTGCCGATTTTGCTTGTATCCAATACGCACAGACAGGCATCTTCGTCATGATTTTCGACCCCATTTCCGAGGGGGATATACCGGGCAAGGTTCCCTCCTGGATCCGGATTTTCATAATATGCAAATGCAAAGACCAGCTTAGGCGCAAAATCGAACGAATAAATGCCGAAGCGAGCAGCGGAGGAAGAGACGCCGGCCCGCCCAAAAGCAGGCCAGCGTGCGGAAAAAGGGCTTTGTAATCTGCAACAGATTTTGTCAGCTTGCCATTTCGGTGCAATCTACGGACCGTTTTATTCCGCGAGCATCACAAAATCGGACAAGCGTGGAGCGGTCGACCTTCAGGGCGCGGGCGATGGACGCATAGCTGTTCCCCAGGTCCAGGAGCGTTTGGATGACCTCCTCTTTGCCGGAAAGTTTGGTGTGCTTGCCAAGAGCCCCTTTGGGGCGGCCCAGTTGGACACCCTCCGCCCGCTTGCGGGCCAGGGCGTCCCTCGTCCTCTCCGAGATCAGAGCCCGCTCAATCTCAGCGGCAAGGCCGAACGCAAATGCGAGGACTTTGCTGGTGAGATTGTCGCCCAGGCGCCAGCCCTCTTTGATTGTCCAGATCCCACATCCCTTGCCCAGGCAGTACGCCATGATGCTGAAAATCATAAGGAGGCTCCGGCCCAGACGGGTGATCTCGGTAGAGATGATGGTGTCATCGCTTGTGACGCTTTGGAGTTTCTTGCCGAGTTTTCGCTTGTCGAAATGCTTCATCCCGCTTGCGGTCTCGATGATCCAGTCATCAATGTGGATCGGCGGGTTTTGGTGGGCGCAAAAATCCTCGATGGCGAACATCTGGTTTTCGACCGTCTGCTTCCCGGTGCTGACTCTGACATAGCCCAAATACATAATCAATCCTTCTCTCTATTTTTTTAATGAATCAGGAGGTATGCGTATGAGAATTATACACACGAGTCCTTCCCCTGGCGGGAGCTATATGATCCAGGAGGGGTCCTTATCTGCACTGCCGGATGGCTGCGCCATGGTTCCGGATGATCTGGACCTATCCGCTTTTTATGAGGCAAAGGGTTTTATCTTCCCAACATTTGAGGAAAATGTCATGACTGGATACACCGTGAACCAGGAGGCGCTTAATACCTGGAATACGGCACACCCGGCCCCCAGCCCATCAGAAGAGCTGGAGGTTGCCAAAGAGGCTAGGATCGCAAAGTCCAAGGCGGATCTGGCGGATTACCTGGAAGCCCATCCGCTGCAATGGACAGACGGTGAGTATTACGCTATCACCGCTGAAAAGCAGCAACAGCTTACCAGCAAGCTTATGGCGGCCTCCATGGCCCAGCAGACATCCACACCGTACACCCTGACCTGGAACTCCACTGGAGAGGTGTGCAAAGCGTGGACACTGGAGGAGCTGAGCGCCTTGGCCTTTGCCATTGACGCCCGCGTCACAGCCCTTGTGACGTACCAGCAGACCCAGGAAGTGGCGATGCGAGACGCAGAGAACATGGAGGCCCTAGAAGCCATTGTGGTGGACTACGACAGCGTGGGGGCGGCCGCATGAGCCGGGAGGGGCGCTGGGTGCTGTCCGTGCTGATGTGGACCTGGGGCGGCGCGGCGTACTTTCTGTTGGAGGTGGCCTATAAAACTGCGCGGGGAGAGCCGGAGCGGATCAGCTGGACCATGCTGGTGCTGGCGGCCATCCTCTGCATTCCCATCGAGCGAGCCGGGGCGGAGATGCCCTGGGATGTGCCCCTGTGGATGCAGGCGGCAGGGTGCGCAGTCCTGGTGACGGCGACGGAGCTGATTGCCGGGCTGATCCTCAACGTCTGGCTAGGGCTGGGCGTTTGGGATTATTCTGACCTCTGGGGTAATCTCTGGGGCCAGATCTGCCCGCAGTTTGCAGCCATCTGGTGGGGACTGTGCCTGGTGTTTATCCCAGTGTTTGACTGGATGCGCTACGCCGTGGCCGGCGGCGAAAGGCCCCGATATCGGGTAATTTAGGGGGGGTGATTCCAATGGCTCAATGCGCACAGAACCCGGAGCGGGAGTGTGTCTGCGACGCCCGGGTCCAGAGCCTACAGAGGGAACTGGACCGAGCGCACGATACCCACGCAGAGATTTTTGACCGCCTTGGAAAACTGGAGCGAGACAACGTCCTGCAGACGGAGCAGATTAAGACACTGGTGGACACAATGAACAAACTGATAGGAAAACTGGACGCTCTGGTGGAGCGCCTGGACGAGATTCAGGAGCAGCCCGGCAGGCGGCTACGCGACATCAAGGACAAAGTGATCGTAGGCGTTGCTACGTCCCTTGGGACCGCACTGGTCATTGCTTTGCTCGTATTGGCAGTCAACAACTTGTAATCAACCGGGGAATATCCCGGAAATTGAAAGGAGATACATACCATGAAAAACCTTGAGGAAATCCTGCATGACTACACCAGAGGGGACAAGCCCCTGGACGAGACCAATCAGGCGCTGAAGGAGCTGGGCTGCGGACTCCAGCTCGACCCCACCAGAAACCTGTTCTCCGCCCAGGAACTGCTGGAGACCCGGGCAGGGGAAACGCCGGACGAGGCCAACGGCTGGGGCCTGATGGATCACGGCGTTGGCTGCCTGGAAAAGGTTCATGTGGTGAACGGCCGCACTGTGGACGTGGACATGGGGCAGGAAACTGCCTATGTGTACATTGCCGGGCGGAAATACCGCCTGCGGGGCGATGTGCTGACGGAGGCGGACTGAGATGGACATTTCCTCTCTTGGCATCACCGGCGTGGCGGCAATTACCGTCATCTGCCTGCTGATCGGTCAGGGCGTCAAGGCCTCCTCTCTGGACAGCAAGTTTATTCCTATCATCTGTGGCGTCTGCGGCGCAGTGCTGGGGGTCGCGGGTATGTTCCTCATGCCGGACTTCCCGGCCACGGACTACATCACCGCAGCGGCTGTGGGCATTGTCAGCGGTTTGGCCGCAACTGGCGTTAATCAGGTATTCAAACAAATGGGGAGTGGTAGCGATGGCTGACCATCTGGCAGTCACCGTCCCGCTTTCCAGCATCGAGCGCATTCAGATCTATGTCAATTCCGCCCGCCGGTCTCTGCCTCAAATCCAGGCGGAGACCGGCGCGGACTACATCCTAAACGGGACGCTGTACAATACGAGGACCTTTGCGCCGGTGTGCCATCTCAAAGTAGACGGGACTGTGCTCTGCAATCCTGATTACAGTGTGATGGGCTACGCCTGGGACGACGGGCCAGATATTTTCATGGACTCGCTACCGGACCCGGCACGGCGCGATTATATCGCCTGTACGCCACTGATCGTATCTAGCAAGCCGCTGTCAAAACTGACCTATGACTCCGGGCAAGGAGGCAAGCGGGGACGCTCGGTAATCGGCATCAAAGGGGACCGGCTGTCCCTGTACTGCACCCGGGACGGCGGGAGCATGGCCCGTACGCCGGAGGCGCTGCGGGATGACCTGGCGGCCGCCGGATGGGACAGCGCCGTGATGCTGGATGGAGGCGGTTCTTCCTCCTGCTGGTTCCGGGGAAATAAGCTGATCTCTGATAGTGACCGGAAGATTCACGACTATATCTTGGTATTTCTGAAAAAGGAGGAACTGCCCATGGGCGTCAAAACCTATTCCGCAAAAAAGGATGGCAGCACCTATCTGTCTACCAATTTCCGAGTAAAGGAGTTCGCCTGCAACGACGGATCCGACACCGTGCTGATCTCTGAGGAGTTGGTGAATCTGCTGCAGAAGATACGGGACCACTTTGCGGATCAGGTGATCATCAACAGCGGATATCGGACATCCACCTACAATAAGCAGGTTGGGGGTGCCACCAACAGTCAACATGTTAAAGGCACGGCCGCAGATATCGTGGTGAAGGGGGCAACGCCGCTGGAGGTAGCGCAGTACGCCGAGTATCTGCAGCCCAATTCCGGCGGTATCGGTGTTTATCAGTCCTTTACCCATGTGGATGTACGATCCAGCCGATCCAGGTGGGATAACCGATCCGGCAAGGAGGTCGTGGTGTCCGGCTGGCCCGGATATCAGGAAGCATCGGTTGATAACATACCGTCCTCCGCCCACAAGGAAGGCGTGGCCTGGGCACTGGAGAATGGCATTCTGCGGGGCAATGCAGATGGAGATCTGATGCTGTCACAACCCGTCACAGTTCAGAAACTGTGTACGATGATGAAGCGGCTGGCAAAGCATCTGGGAAAGGATTAACAGGGGTTCACGCATGGACGGCAGAGTCATCAAAGAGGAGCTCCCGAACCAAAAATGGAGATTTGGCCTGTACCTGAATGGAAGGGATCTGCCGCTGTCGAAAGTGCGTGCCAAGACGAAATTCCAGCGCATGATCTCACTCGTTCCATTCACCCATGATATGGTTCCAAAATCCGGCATCATCTTGGATGGGACGTATCTGAAGGGGAGTCCGCTGTATGGCCCCGGCATCTACATTGACGGTGCCGGGGCCCTCCGATACGGTTCGCACCTGGATGCGCATGGACAACAGCGGAAAAACTGGGTGGCTCCGCTCCGCTGTCTGCTGCTGGACGGAGATACAAACCCGCCGGACACCTACGATTTTTTCCATAAAGAGCCTGAAGATTACTGGGAGAAGCCAAAAGGCCTTTCCATGGTCGGATTCAATCAAAGCGGAAATCCGATTTTTCTAAGTTCCATAAATGGAAGCGGCCGCTCCAGGAAAAGCGGCGATCTTGGCGGAATATCTCTTAGGAAGGCAGAAGAAATTCTACTGGAGGAGAAGTGCCATACGATTTTCCTGTTCTGCGATGGATGGAAATGCTCGGCTTTTCTACGGTCACAATGGATGGTTCCGGGGCGAAATGATAGAGCGTACTTGTATCTTCTGGCGTTTCAGAGGGAGAAGCGGGGCAAGGCTCCTGAGGGCCCCTCCAATTTTGATCTGCTGATGCAGGGAATCTCTATTCGGATGAGAGTTCGGGCGGAGAATCCGGTGGTGCCGGTCCGATCAGATCCTGGATTTCCTCCATTGGGGGAGAAGCCCAATATTGTGCGGTATCTGAAGCCGGGAGATGTTGTGACGGTATATGAGCTGCGGGATAACATCTGGGGGCGCATCGGCTACAACCAATGGGTGAATGCGAAAATGCTGGTCTGACATTAAATAAAACATCCGCAGAGGAGCTCCCTCTGCGGATGTTTTCCTTTATTCTCTATGGAAATCTTCTGCTTACAGTCCATTTCCGTGGGCCGTGGCGATTAGATTGGTCATGTTATAGGTCCACTCACATTGCACAGTAGAACCTACTGTGACATTTTCAAGAGCAGCCACATAGGGAATATTGATTACTTTGGAGCTTCCGGGTTCTCTTACACCAATTGTTGTGCCGTTCGGCGCCGCCGCAACTTCAAAGTTCTTACGTCTGACAGCGGGGGCCATCGCATCCCGAATTTTCCTCTCAACCATGGGCTCCAGGTACTTCCATATCTGCATGGCTTCTTCGTGCGCATTCATGGATCATCCCTCCACTTCCTGCACCTGATACTCGACATTCGTCAAATTCGGATGCCGCTCCTGCATCTCACGTGCTCTGGACTGGGCGAGAAGATTTGCTTCTTCCGAACTGGAACATTCACACTGGACGATGGAGCTGCACCGATAGTCATTGGGCCCATGGCCAAAAATCGAAACGGTATACCGCTTTTTTATAGAGTTGGTTACAAGCATGATATGGCTTCACTCCTTCCAATAATCCGTGATCATCAGGGTGACACGGATCTGGTTCTCAGATGTCATGATCACATAGCTGTCCGCAAGATTGAGCATGGAGGGAAGAAGGCCCTTCATGTCTCCCCGGAACGTGATAACCGCCGGGAATGTGAGAACGATCTGCGCAGTCGGATTGTTGGGGGCATCCTGGACCTCATACTCCTTCAGGAACGAGGAGGCCCTTAAGGAATCCAACGCTTTCTTCAGGACCTGCATCTTGGCCGCAGCATCCGCGTCAATGGTCTTCCCCTGGAAGAAGTTCCCGTCCATATTTCTCTTTGTGATTCCCATTTTCACAGTTTCTCCTTTCGATTTTATCACATCAATGTGTCACCAAATAGGTTTCTGGTTCCGTCGAATGTATGCCTGACTTTTTCCAGAGGCGGCTGCCCCTGATTCCGGAGAGCCGCTTCTCTGCCCTCTTGGATTTCGGGATCCGCACCTGCCGGGGCAGAAAGCCCGGACACGGTGGCATCCTGAGGCATTTTCTCCTGAAGCCGTTCGGCCTCTTTTTCGCTGAGCCGGGTCTGATAGGCAATCTCCTCCCAAATACGGTTTGCGGTCTCGACATGGGTTTTGTCAGGCCGGAGGCGGGCCGCGTAAATTTTGGTGGTTCTCATATCAGAATGCCCCAACGTCTGCTGGATCTGCTCCATGCTTTCCCCGTTTGTCAGCAGCAGGGAGGCGCCAATGTGCCGCAAGGCGTGGCTTCTTACGTTTGCTTCATACTCTGGAATCATGCCGTGTACATAGCTGTTCACGATTTTGGAGACGATGATCCGGCTGGCAAACGGTTTCCACCGCCCGCTTTCATCCACATAGCCGAACAGGGCCGCATCCGGTCCGACCTCTTTCGGGCGGTAGCCGGCTGCCAGATATTCGCGTATGGCGGCCTGCGCAATCTTGGGGAAGGGTACAAACCTATCTTTGTCTCCCTTTCCGCTGCGGATGTAGATCTGATGATTCTCCCAGTCCAAGTCGCTTTCCACCAGATCCAAGAGCTCGCTGTTCCGAACAGATGTGGTAATGAACATCACCACGATTGCCCGGTTTCTAAGCCATGTCTTTTCTACTCCATGGCTTGGGCGCCGGTGTTCCAGAAGCCGCAGCATCTGATCTTCGCTCATGAGGTGGTATGGCTGCTGCCTGCTCTTCGGAATATCGGACCGCTTCACCGGATTGGATTCGTAAAAGCCATGCTCGACAGCCCATCTGAAGAATTCATGCAGTTCGGACAAATACTGGCGCATGGAGGACTTCTTCAAGCCCCGCTCCGCCATGCCGGACTTCCAGTTCATGACGCCCAGCACATCAGGATCGTCACCGTTTTCATCCAGGCTTTTCAAAAACATGGACAGAGTACGGCTTCTATTGTCGATGGTTGTTTTCGACGCTGTGATTCTGCAATCCCGCAAGTAAAGTGCCGAAACTTCCATGAACCGCTGTGTTTCTCTTGTCATGTGGTTTCAACTCCCTTCACTTTCATTATGCTTTTATTTTACCCGCTGTCCCGGGAAAAGGCAAACTTTTTGGGAGGTGGGAGAAGAAGGGGAGGGGCAGGGTTCACCCCCTGCCCCCCAGAAACTTCTTTATGAAATACTGCTGCCCCTTTCCGGTAACACGGGTGGTCTGGTCGGTGACAGACTCCCCATTCTGGATGCGCACGCTCTCACGGACACGGAACAGGCCCATTTCCATGGACCGCTGGGTAGGCAGATTGCGGCTCTTTCCCTCCTTGCAGAGGTAGCCGTTATCCCGGAGCCAGCTGAACAGACGGGTGCCACCCATATTGGGGACACCGTTCTGGGCAAGGAGTTTCGCCAGATCCCGGATCAGGATGGTATCATCGGAGGCACCCACAGCATCGTGAAACAGTACCTTTGGGGCGTTCTCCCGAGCCTGGGATTCCAGCTGCTGCCGGCGTGCCCGCTCTTCTTTCAAGCTGGTGAGAAGCCGGATACCCACGTCCGGGTCCGCCAGGATGGCGTCCACAGTCTTTTCCGTGGCGTATAGGCCGCTCTTGCGGATGGAGGGGAGAACTTCGCCCGTCACCCATCGCTTGAACCGCTTGGCTCCGGGAAGCTTGCTGGACATTATCAGAGAATACAGTCCGCTCTCGTTGATGATGGGAACCGCCTGCCTCCCTCCAGGGGTGACCATTTCCGTCACCCCTTTATCTTCTTCGTCCACATGGTCACGGATAGCCCTTTGCGGGTTTTGGTACCCCAGCGCCGCCGCCACATCCCGGCCCACGAACCAGGGCGCACCGTCGGCCTCTATGGTACGGATTTCACCGAATTCGGAGCTGTTGAAGGTTATCAGGTCATTCATGGGGACGCCCCTTCACATTCGCCCAAGGAGATCGCTGGTGGAGCAACGGATCAACTCTAGAGCTGGGATATAGACGGTGCTCATGCGGTCAAAAAAGACCTGCGGAAATTCCTCGCTCTTTCCGTGCTCTTCATCCATTTCCTCCAGAATCAGGGAAAGGGTGGAGTAGATGTTGCCAAGCTGGAACTTAGCGTTTTCAATTTCGATTTTCTCTTCCTGCATTTTCAGGACCTCTTTCACTTGAAATTGAGGTTCCTGTATGGTAGAGTAGATTTACCAGTTGGGAAACCTCTGGGGGCAGGTCGCTCGTTGATCTCTTGGTCGGGAGAACGGGCGTCCTGTTTTTATTCGCTGAGTTCTTCGTCCAGCTTCCGCTTAAACCATTCTGTTCGACCTTCGCCTCGCTGCTTCAATTTTTTGTCGAGAGCTTCGGCCTTTTCTTTGTCTACCATAAAGACAAGCTGTTTCTTGGTTTTTCGGAGTTCCCGAAAATACTCGGCGCGGCTTTTTTCAGCCACTGCTTCACCTCCTTTGTTGTTAACTACTATAACATGTAGTTAGCAACAAGTCAATATCTTTTTCTTTGATTATGCAGAAAAATTCGGATATGTACCAAAATGGGTGTATGTTTTGAGAGGCAAAAGAAGGGAGCGGCGCACTCGTGCCGCTCCTTTGCTTTATACTTTAGTGATGGTATCCCTCGAAATACTCTTTGAGGTGGTCACGGTACATGGGGCTCTGCATGGCTCTGGACTCCATGTAGTTCATAGCTTCTGTCTGCTCCTGGGGGGCCAACTGTTCAAAGAACCGTCCAAAATCATAGTTGGCGTCCTCGAACGCCTCCGATACTTCTTCCACCGGGTAGGTGGAGGGGGCGATGAAGAACCGCTCGAAGTTCTCCATGGCGGGAATCATGGCGTCCGCCTTGTCCTTCACGCGGGTCAGAGCAGGGGAGTCATCATCCTCTGAGATGCGCTGTTCCCGCTCCCAACCATCGAAGAAGCTCTCCAAGAAGTCATCGTACAAGGGGCTGTCCGCCATCCGATCCTCGGCGTATTCTGTTACCTCGTCCAGATCCTCGCCGGACAGAGAGACCAAGGCGGCGGCGTAATCCGCCAAGGCGGCGTCCTTTGCGGCGGTCTGGGCCTCGTCAGACAGGAGTACGCCGCTGTCAATGGCGGACTGCATATAGTTCTCCACGGCGGTGACGGCGGCGTCCGCCGCTTTCTTCGCGTTTCGGATACCGGAGCCGGACAGGTACACGGCAGCTGCCACGATGATGGCAAGAACAACCACGGCGGCGACGGCGATCAAGGCGATCCGCTTTCCATTCACGCGCTTTTTCGGGTCATCCGCCGCATCAGGCGGGGGCGTGAGATCTGGTGTGTTCCGGGGAATGTTCTGGATGGGGAAGCCGCATTTTGGACAGCTTGCGGCCTTATCGCTGACTTCGCTACCGCACTCGGGGCATTTGATCAGAGCCATGGAAAATTCCTCCTCCCATTTGTAATACGATCATAACACGGGAGAAATAGGGGCGCAATACGGTTTCAGACAATTTCCGCCAGGACAGAACGTGATTTTATTGTGAGGACAAGAAATTTCCTCGGCGGCGGCGGCGGGGAGGGCACGTATCTGGGAAGTATCTGTCAGGGAATCTGGGCCCGTTCACC
>ENA-UONX01000598-UONX01000598.1-human-gut-metagenome-genome-assembly--contig:-P74old-NODE-598-length-48504-cov-7.806539_pt1 | contig 48504 bp, 36 predicted proteins | sample MGYA00242466_ERZ724013 | MGnify/ENA metagenome assembly ERZ724013 | reverse complement strand
GGATAGTAAAAGGCGGACAATTGCAATGCTTGAAACGACATTATAAATTAGTGAAAGGTGACTTACAAATAGAGATGACCGTCGAAGCAGGCTATCCGTTTTTTTTAGATGAGGGGGAATCTTTTTCGAATTTATGTGCTTCACAAGACGGGCATTTCTTGTATTTGGTTACCGATAAGGGAAATTTGTTGTTCTTTGATAAGATTGCAGGTAAAGTGGTCCGGAAGTTCAAATACTCTATTAATCCTAGTGCTAATGCTACTACTATCATGAGTGAAGGGGAATATATTTGGGTTTCTTCTATAGTGGGTGGAGTAACTCGTCTGCATATTCCTACGGGAAAATCTGATTATTATCAGTATAATGAGGATGCCAGGTTGTCTTCTTTATCACATTCAGATGCGTATGGGGTGGTTGCATTGGATAATGATTCTTACATTGCAGTAACCTGGAATGGATATACTCTGTTAGCTCCTGAAGAAAATGATCCTTCTAAGTTGTCGGCAACGCCTTATACGAATACCTCATTTTTGCAGTACCGGAATGTAGAGACAAGAATGATTTCTGTTTATTATGATAAAGAGGGAATACTATGGATCGGAACTAGAGGAGGAGGGATTGTCTATTTTGATTTTAGACAGCATTCTTATATGCAATATCACAGCAAAAAACATAATGAAATCTCTGCTCAGGTAGCTGACAAAGATGGTCGAATTTGGTTGGGCACTTACCATGAAGGAATTATGCGTAGTGACCAGCCTTATGCTAAATCGCGACCGCTGAACTTTTCTCCTGTGGGCAATCAAAAGGAAGTCCCGGTGTTTTGTGCAATCAAAGATTCATGTTCTAATTTATGGTTTGGAAATGCTTCCGGAAACTTGATTTGTTATGACTGGAGTTCCAATTCTTTCCATATATATCCGCTCAATCATTTAGGGAAAAAGGTAAACTCCTATATAGTGGCCTTAATGATTGACTCCCGTTATCGATTTTGGGTATGCACTTCTGCCGGATTGTACTTATTTGATCATCAGACAGGTCATTTTGAATTATTCTCATTGCGTGAAGCCTTGAAAGAAGATGCAGAGCCATGGGTCACTGCTATTTGTGAAGATAAACAGCGGAATATCTGGATAGGGACAGCAAAAGGTATTGTACGATTATCACAGGTCAATGTTCGTCCATTAAAGATGGTTCATGGATATGAAGAAAAAGAAAATATAGGAGCTCGTGTAGTTAGTGCTTTACTGACTGGTACTGACGGAACTGTATATGTGGGTTATAAAAATGGATTTGGAATCATTCCTGTGGGCGAAGATAGGATAACGTCTTTTTATACAGTAAAAGATGGACTTTGTAATGATTGTATAGATTGTATAGTGGAAGATGAGAAGAAGCGTATTTGGTTGGGGAGTATATCCGGTATCTCAAGATATAGCCGACAACAACATGTCTTCTACAACTATTATATTTCTAGTAGCAATAAATCTGTGATGTTGTTTAAGAATACTTTATTTTGGGGAAATAACAAGAGCTTAACTTATTTTGAACCGGAAATACTGACATCTGCCACCATTGCCAGCAAAACTCTTTTAACTGGATTGGAAGTCGATAATAAGCAAATCAATATAGGTGAGAAGATAAAAGGGCAAGTTGTTTTGGACTCAAATATTGCATCAATTGACCATTTGGAACTGGTCAATGCAAACCGTGATTTCTCTCTCCTTTTCAATAATCTGGCTTTTTCGAAGGATCTGCAAAAATATAGCTATCGGTTATATCCATATCAAAAAGATTGGATTGTTTCTGAAGCGGGTAAGGTCTCGTTTACCAACTTGTCTGCCGGTTATTATATTTTTGAAGTCAAAACATTGTTCCCTAATAATACGGAAGGAGACGTTACTGCATTGCCGATAACAATCCTTCCACATTGGAGCCAGACCGTTTGGTTTCGTTTGCTTTTGATTTTCTCGGTTTTATTTTTGGTTGGTTATATTTTCTATAGTTTGTTGCGGCGGCAACGTCGTTTCAAAAAAATGATTCAATTGAAACATGAACTGACGATTGCAAATTTGGAGAGAAACGCAGAACGGCATATACGGGAAGAACGTGAGAACTTTTTTATGAATGCTGCTCATGAGTTAAGAACTCCTCTTACTTTGATACTTGCTCCTATACATGATATAATGAAGTCCATTACCCCATCGGATAATTGGTTTGATTCATTTAGCAGATTGCACAAGAATTGTCTTTCTCTACAGACACTGGTTGATCGTCTGCTATATGTACAGAAGATAGAGGGAGGCATGATAAAACTTCATTTGTCAGAATCGGATATAAAGGAGATTGTTAGCCGGGTGGCTAATCCTTTTCTGCAAATGGCTATGGTCAAGAAGCGGGAATTTTTGGTCCAGGTAGATACAGTGCCTTTGTATTTATGGGTGGATGTGGCGAAAATAGAATCAGCTGTTCAAAATTTGTTATCAAATGCCTTTAAATACACTTCTCAGAATGGACGTATTGAACTGGCTGTGTCAGAGGCGGAAATTGACGGAAGACCTTATTGCCTTGTAACAGTGTCTGATAATGGAGTTGGGATACCTGATGATTTGCAACAGCACGTGTTTGATTCGTTTGTAACAGGGAAACGTATCCCGCAATATTCCACGTCAATAGGTCTTGGATTACATATTGTAAAGCATACGATGGGGTTACATCATGGATTTGTAACGTTGACCAGTCGTGTTGGAGAAGGCAGCCGATTCGTTCTGCACATTCCGATGGGGCTTTCTCATTTTGCGCCGGGGGAATATGAAATGGTACCTGATCCGATGAAGGGGGATTTGTTGGAAGAGTGTCCGGTAGAAGAACGTCCGATGGAAGAAGTAGTAGAAGAAAAGAATGAGACTATGGAAGAGCCCGTTAACAGAGCGAAAAATAATAAGGAATTTTTGTTGATTATAGAGGACCACGATGAGATGAGAGAATATTTATGCAGTCTATTTAAAGAAGATTATAATGTTATTGAGGCTGGAAATGGAGAAGAAGGGGTGGCTATGGCTGATAAATATATACCTAAATTAATCATATCTGATATAATGATGCCTGTTAAAGATGGGTTTGAATGTAGTCGGGAGATTCGTGAAAATAAGCGGACTTTTCATATACCGGTTATCTTTTTAACAGCTAAAGCAGAGGATGCTGACCGGTTGAAAAGTTTACAAATAGGGGTAGATGACTATATAATGAAACCTTTTAATCCGGAGTTATTGAAAGAGAAGGTGAAAGCGTTGATAGAACAACGTGATCTGTTAAGAAAACTTTATGCGAAAACTCTTATGCTGGATGAAGAGGTACTGGAATCTTCAGAAGATGTTCAGGATGTTTTTATGCCTAAAATGCTTCAGATTATAGAAGAAAATTTATCAAACCGGAATTTTACAATAAAAGTGCTGACGGACAAATTGAATATGAGCCAGCCGACCCTTTATCGCAAGGTTAAGCAGAAAACTGGTTTGTCGATTATAGAGGTGATTCATGGAGTACGGATGAGTAAAGCTGCCTCTATTATCATGAGCGGGCGATATAGCAGTCTGACAGAAGTGGCGGAAATGGTAGGGTATGATTCGATGATTTCCTTCCGTAAGCAGTTCGTTGCACAGTTTGGGGTGCTTCCTTCCAAATATATGGAAGAGAAAATGAGGAAATAAGAAGCCGCGTTCCATGTTGGCGGCTTCTGGCTTGTCTGTTTGAATAGTTATTGTTAAAAGCGGAAAGAGACATGACCCATAACGTTTGTACCCGCTTGCGCAGCGTATCCGGCAGAATCTATTCTGTGATTCACATCCTTGTCGTAAGAACTGGATGCCCAACCGTTGTTCTCGTATTCTTCGTTGAAGAGGTTGTAGACGGTCACACCCATAGTTACTTCTTTCACCACTTTTCGGGGTTTGAATGTATAGGCCAGATTTAGGTTGCTCACGAAATACTTATCCAGAGTCAATGCTTCCACTTCTGCATTTGTCATATATTGCTTGCCGACAAATTGGGATTGAAGGGCTGCTTCGAATCCTTGATAGGTAAAAGCAAAACGGTTGTTCAGCAGGAAATCCGGTGAAAAGGCGATGCGAGTACTCTTATGAGAAACGCTTACGACGTCCAGTAAGTTCCAGCCATCGTAAATGGGAATGTTTTCTACGAAATTCTTGATACGGTTTTTGCTCCATGTCGCATTGATATCCCATTGGAACCATTTACAGGGCTTGATACCTAGCATCAGTTCGATTCCCATCCGGTAACTGTCCGGAACGTTTTCTGTCAGTGCTTCACCGATATCGTTCAAAGCTCCGGTGAGGACAAGCTGGTCGGTATAATCCATGTAGTAGAAGTTGGCGCCTGCTGTCAGCCAATGATTGGCGAATGTGTATCCGGCTTCGTAATCGAGCAGCTTTTCTGCTTTCGGATAACTGTCGGGATCACCATCCGTATAATTATTTCTTGTCGGCTCTTTTTGAGCTACGGAGAAAGAAGCGTAGACACGGTGGTTGGAGTTGATATTCCAGTTCAGTCCGACTTTCGGGTTGAAAAAGTCGAATTTCTTGTCTACGGCCAGCGGACGCAACGCACTTTTATTCCAGTCGTATTTGTCATTTGCTCCGTCGATGGTGTAGTCGATGTGCCGGTATTGCAGGTCGGCATAGGCACTTAGTCCTCCGGTAAGGTCGTAGCTTGCTTTCAGATAGATGTTACCGTCGGTTTTCTTCGATTGGTTGCGGTAGTATTCATGGTCGGGAGATAGTGCGCCGATGTAGTTCTTTACCCAAGTCACTTTCCCGAAGTTATTGCCCCGATATTGATTGATGCCTCCGCCCAAAGATGCCGTTAGTCGGTGGTTGGTATAATTGAGGGAGAAAACACCTCCGCCAAACTTATTATCCATTTTCTTCTGGCGGACCAGATCGCTTTCCGAAATTTCTTTTCCGTCTGTTGTAAAAGGTTTCAGACCGTATTCTACGAAAGATCTGTCTTCTTTATATTCCTCATAGTAGCCGTCACCTTTGGTGTAGTGCAGAGCTACGTTCAGATTCCATGCGGTGGAGAAAGTATGGTTGAAAAGGAGTTGATAATTCTTTTGCAGATAGTTATCCGTCTGGTCGGCATAATAATGTTTTTCATTATCGTCTCCGGTATATTCGCCGCAAGGGTTATACTGTCTTCCGTGTTCTTCCATTTCTGCTTTAGTAGCATATCCCCAGGCATGATACGTCTTTTCTTTTCCTGCGAATGCGATCAGTTTGACAGACGTATTTTCGGCGAAATATCCTCCTTGCAGATAGTAAGAGTTGAGATTGACGGAGGCACGGTCGATATATCCGTCCGTACCGATGTTGGAAAGTCGGGCATCGAATGTCCAGTGATTGTTCAGCAGTCCGGTTCCCACTTTTACAGTTTCCTTGTGGGTGTTGAAAGAACCATAGGAACCGTTGAACTCGGCATACGGTTTCATGGACGCGCCTTCGGTCTGCATATTGACACTGGCTCCGAAGGCACCGGCGCCGTTGGTCGATGTTCCTGCGCCACGTTGCACTTGCATATCCTTTACGGAAGAAGAGAAGTCGGACATATTTACCCAGAACAGGTTGTGGCTTTCGGCATCGTTCATCGGGATGCCGTTTACAGTGATATTGATACGCGTGCCGTCAGTGCCTCGTACACGAAGAGTCGTATAGCCGATGCCCGATCCCGCATCCGATGTGGTCAGTGTGGAAGGAGTCATGCTCAGCAGGTAGGGAATATCCTGCCCGAAGTTCACTTTTTTAAGTTCGGCTTTGCCTATATTGGTAAATGCTACGGGAGTTTTTGCTGTAGCACGTGTGGACACTACCTGCACTTCTTGCAGGTTGATTACTTTCAGACTATCCTTTGCACTCGTTTGTGCATGGACAGGGAAGCCTGCGCCCAATAAGGCGACGGCCATCATCATCATTTTTTTCATCTTGCTTATTAATTAGTTCTCTACGCCGGCATTACCCGGTTCAGATTCTATGGGTATGTTCTCAGCCCGTCATGTTAAGGCACCCCTACTTAGTGAATCGTTGGCAAAATTACTGCTTTTGCGGGAGGAAAGCAAAAAAAACTTTTAGATTTGCTAAAAACAATATAACTTTGTAGTTTGTTGAAATATGACAAGTCAGCTATTTATTCATTTTAATATAATTATCAAATTATGCTACTATTATTTCAAGCGACAGCAACACAGCTTGCGGATTCTACACAAATCGTCGCAGATAAATTAATGGAAGAAGCGATAGCCAATGCGGACGGATTGGATAAGCTTTCTCTGATCACCCAGCAATTGGTAGATTTCGGTATCCGTGCCGGAGAACGCATCCTGATTGCAACCCTTGTCTTCATTGTCGGACGCTTCCTCATCTCGATGCTCAACCGATTTGTCGGACGTCTGATGGACAGGAGAAAGGTGGATATAAGCATCAAGACTTTTGTGAAGAGTCTGGTAAATATTCTGCTGACCATTCTGTTGATTATCTCCGTAGTCGGTGCTCTGGGAGTCGAAACAACTTCTTTTGCAGCCCTGTTGGCTTCTGCCGGTGTGGCTGTCGGTATGGCGTTGTCCGGTAACTTGCAGAACTTTGCCGGCGGACTGATCGTATTGCTTTTCAAGCCTTATAAGGTAGGAGACTGGATTGAAAGTCAGGGAGTTTCCGGAACGGTCAAGGAAATACAGATATTTCACACCATTCTGACTACCGGAGATAATAAAGTGATTTATATACCGAACGGTGCAATGAGCAGCGGAGTGGTGACAAACTATAATACACAGACAACGCGCCGTGTAGAATGGATTGTTGGCGTGGATTATGGAGAAGATTATAATAAGGTACAGCAGATTGTCCGTGATATACTGACGGCCGACAATCGTATTCTGACTGATCCCGCCCCGTTTATTGCCCTTCATGCGCTGGATGCCAGCAGTGTGAATGTGGTAGCCCGTGTGTGGGTGAATACGGCAGATTACTGGGGAGTTTATTTTGATATAAACAAGACTATTTATGAAACCTTTAATGAAAAAGGCATCAACTTCCCGTTCCCGCAACTTACCGTGCATCAGGGAAACTGATCACTATAAGATATATACTAAAACGAGAGAGTTTCACTTCGGTGAGACTCTCTCGTTTTATATGAACAAATTGTCTGGTGTGATTGGTAAATTTCTTTTTTATTTGATGCCGAAGTCTTCTGCAAATTCATATCGGTCTTCTTTGATTCCCAGTACATGGTTGATTTTCCTTCTTTTTTCAAGGTCCTTAAAGTAGCTTTCTACTACCTGATAGAGATCAAAATTACTGGTTGATCCTGCGGCAAGATCGAGTGACTCCACCATTTTCTCTACTGCCTGGTGGATTTTCCCTGCGTCTATCAGATGCAGTTCGTTGCTGTGTATTAAATATTTCTCCATAACTGCAATGTTTTAATGTTATATTGTTATAACGTATCATAGTGATGGAAAGTTCAATCCCCGAATCTTCATTGCGTCTTGTTGTCAATCACATTTTAACAGACAAATAGGTTAGAATCTAATGTCAGATTTTGGCGAGTGCCTGTTCCAGATCGGCTATCAGGTCATTGATATGTTCCGTTCCGATGGATAGACGTACAGTGCCCGGATAAATCTCCTGTTCTGCAAGTTCCTGCGCATTAAGTTGTGAGTGTGTGGTACTTGCCGGATGGATGACTAGTGATTTCACGTCAGCTACATTGGCCAGCAACGAGAAAATCTCCAGACTGTCGATGAAGCGGTGTGCTTCTTCCTGTCCTCCTTTTACTTCAAACGTAAAGATGGAGCCTGCACCATTCGGGAAATAGCGTTGATAGAGTGCATGATCCGGATGATCGGAGAGTGACGGATGATTGACTTTCTTCACCTTCGGATGATTATTCAGGAAGTTCACCACTTTTAGCGCGTTTTCTACATGACGTTCTACACGCAAAGAAAGTGTTTCCAGCCCTTGCAGCAGGATGAAGGCATTGAACGGACTGATCGTTGCTCCCGTATCCCGTAGCAAAGTGGCACGAATGCGGGTGACGTAAGCAGCCGGACCGGCAGCGTCTACAAAGCGTACTCCGTGGTAACTCGGATCGGGCTCTGTCAACTGTGGGAATTTACCCGAAGCTACCCAGTCGAATTTACCGGAGTCAACGATTACTCCTCCCAAGGAACTGCCATGACCACCAATGAATTTGGTTGCGGAGTGCACTACAATGTCTGCTCCGTGTTCGATGGGGCGGATTAAGTAGGGAGTGCCGAATGTATTGTCTATAATTAATGGAATTTTGTGACGGTGAGCAATTTCGGATACCGCTTCTATGTCTATAATATTGGAATTCGGGTTTCCGAGTGTTTCGATAAATACGGCTTTGGTGTTCTCCTGAATCGCTTTCTCAAAGTTGGAAAGGTCGCTCGGATCAACGAAAGTGGTGGTAACGCCATAATTGGGCAAAGTATGTGCCAGTAAGTTATAGCTTCCTCCGTAAATTGTTTTGGCAGCTACGATGTGGTCGCCTGCACGAGTAATGTTTTCGAAAGCATAAGTAATGGCGGCGGCACCGGAGGCAACTGCCAGACCTGCTACGCCTCCTTCGAGGACGGCTACACGTTCTTCAAAAACTCCTTGGGTGGAGTTGGTCAGGCGGCCGTAGATATTGCCCGGATCCTGCAAGCCGAAACGTGCGGCTGCATGAGCGGAATTGTGGAATACATAAGAAGTGGTCTGATAAATAGGTACTGCGCGTGCGTCTGTTGCCGGATCTGCTTGTTCCTGTCCTACATGAACCTGTAATGTCTCAAAGTGTAAATTCTTTCTTTCCATAATCGTATGCTTTTTAAGTTTGATATTCTCTCTTTATTTTCTTGCAAAGTTATGAGATGTAGATATATCGAACAATATATATTAGAAATATAGAAAATAATGCTATTTTTGTATCGTTATACAGAATAAAGCAACTGCTTTATTCTTAAAAATCACCTGTTAGAAGAATATTTTTCTTATGGATACTTTTGAGAAATTGGATAAAGTGGATTTGCAGATACTCCGTACTTTGCAAGAGAATGCGCGGTTGACGACCAAAGAGTTGGCTGCGCGGGTCAGTCTTTCATCGACTCCTGTTTTCGAGCGCCTTAAACGTTTGGAGAGTGGGGGATATATAAAGAAGTATATCGCTGTGCTGGATGCCGAAAAGCTGAATCAGGGTTTTGTGGTCTTTTGCAGTGTCAAGCTAAGGCGGCTGAACAGGGACATTGCGGCTGAGTTTACCCGAATCATACAGGATATTCCCGAAGTGACCGAGTGCTATAATATATCGGGCAGCTACGATTACTTGCTGAAAATCCATGCTCCTAATATGAAATATTATCAGGAGTTTATTCTGAATGTATTGGGAACCATCGATAGCCTGGGTTCGCTGGAAAGTACGTTTGTGATGGCGGAAGTGAAGCACCGATATGGAATACATATTTAGTGGGAAGATTGATGTATTTCCTATTTTTGCGACTCTTTGTTTTCGGCTCAGGTTTCTGGTGGATTGCCGATAATGTCTCTGTATAAGCTGCCGTCATGGTCCTTGTATTTTGCGTATTGGTAGAGGCGGACCAGTATATCACTGTAATCAAGAATGGCTGTATTTGATTTCTGTGATAAATTGGTGCCCAAGATACCACTGCCTATGATACCGGGATTGTATAATACGGTGTCTTGTCTGATAGAGTTCATTATCAGTTCTGCACAAATATAGTCTTTAATCCTTGCCTCTTCTAGTCGGGTCGTGATGTATGAGTTCAGATGGCTTTTGTCATGTTGAGTCATAAAGCCGTACCATAGTAAACACTTCATTCCTAACTGGGTAGCCTCTATTAATATATCCAGATAGGTTAGTCCCGATGTTCCTTTCTTATCTATCTCATAAGGATCGATATGAATGAAAGAATCTTTGGGGAGTGATGGCAGTAACTTCATGACTCCTTCGAGAGAATCGGTATTATATAGGCGGACGGATGTCTGTAGTTCCGCTTGCTTCGCATAGCGTTCCACATTATCCAAAGCACTCTTTTCTATATCGAAGAATAGAAATATTTGTGCCTGTCTTCCTAATACCTCCATTGCTAAAGCCGGAGAACCTAAATAGTACCCTCTCTGCATTTCTGCATTTTCTATCTTATAGTAAATGGAGTCTTTTAGAACTTGATTGTCTTCCTCTACCGCTTTTTCTAAGAAATAGTAAATGCCATATTGCTGTTCCGAAGTCTGCTGCATCGGGTAGATGGCACAGGCAGAATTTGTTTCTACATAGACTTGTGGATGCTCGTTCCGAAGAACTTCGCAAAGTATCAGATGTTTCAGTACATCAGGCTGTTTGCCGAAATGAGTATAAGTTACCATGATACTAAAGGTTTATAGTGACAGTATAAATGCTATACAGCAAATATACGGGATAATTTTTAGATCCTTGCATCTGATTTCCAAAATTATCCTGTACATTTGTTATGTGATATGAACCTTATTTTTTTAACGCAATGAAATGGCAACGTTGTAAATAGCTTCGCTCTATATGGATGATGGACAATGGTGAAATCTGTTGTTCGAGTCTTATGTGGCTAAACAGGTCACCCGATATTTTATTATTTTATTTCAGAAACCTTATAAAGAAGCAATTACAATGAATACAAATATTTATCCGCGTACCAATGACCTTCAGACTGTCTATCTGAATGCTGTTATCAATAATCCTCATATAAAGGTTGGTGACTACACCATATAGAATGATTTTGTAAATGATCCTGTTCAGTTTGAGAAGAACAATGTTTTGTATCATTATCCTGTCAATGGAGACCGGCTGATCATAGGGAAATTCTGTTCGATAGCTTGTGGAGCTAAGTTTCTTTTCAATAGTGCGAATCATACGTTAAATTCTTTATCGAATTATCCGTTTCCTATATTTTTTGAGGAGTGGCAGTTGGATAAGGGAAATATCACTTCGGCATGGGATAATAAAGGGGATATAGTGATTGGAAACGATGTATGGATTGGTTATGAGGCTGTTGTCATGGCGGGTGTACATATTGGCGACGGAGCGATTATTGCGTCGAGGGCAGTAGTCACCAAAGATGTACCTCCTTATACGATAGTAGGCGGAACACCGGCCCAAGAAATACGAAAGCGTTTTGACGAAAGTACGATTGCACAATTGCAGGAATTGCAGTGGTGGGAGTGGCCTGTTGAGAAGATATCCAAAGTTCTGCCATCTATCATGCATGGAAGAGTCGATATTCTAATGAGATTTTAATCCGCTATTACTGTGAGTTGCATGACACCCGGGTGTTGGTATGTCTGACACCCGGGTCTCATACATGCTGACACCCGGGTCTCAGATTACTCTCTGTCGCATTCGAAAAAAAAATTAGCGAAAGTCTTTCAACTCTTCCTGCAATTTTTTGCGGATGAAGAAGATACGGCTCTTTACAGTACCTAGTGGCAAGTGTAGCTTATCTGCAATTTCACGGTACTTGAATCCTGCAAGGTGCATAGCGAACGGAATTTTGTATTCTTTGGCAAGAGCATTGACTACACGGTGCATTTCTTTGAGGTCATAGGCATTTTCTGTACTTTCAAAACCTGCATCTTGTGGTAAATTCAGATGGTAGAGGTTGTCTGTATGATCGACAAAAGTCTGATTGCGAATCACTTTGCGGTAGTTGTTGATAAAAACATTGCGCATAATGGTGTACATCCATCCTCTAAAATTCGTATCAGATATATACTTGTCTTCATTGTCCAATGCTTTTAAAGACGTTTCCTGCAATAAGTCGTTTGCTTCATCAATATCCATTGTAAGTTTGTAAGCGAAACGGAGTAACTCATCCTGTGCTTCTACTAATTCTTTTCTAAAGGTGAAATTCTTCATGTTGATTGTTTTTAAGTTTGATAAATTTGTTTGTTTTGACAGTGCAAGTATATGTGATTTCTATGAGCCCGATAGTGGGGAAATTGACATAAAACCACCGTTAAATTGTTAGATAGGAGGCTTCTGACAATTTAACGGTGGTTTTTGATAGTTTTGGGGTGTTGCTCAGACAGCTAATATACCGGAGAAAACAAACGGAAACACGCTTCGCGAAATTTAACCGAACGGTTGCGTTGGAGCCAGTCGCGTAGATTTAGTTCTTTACTATTATTCATATCGGTGTGATAAATGTCTCTGACGGTCTGAGCAACTTTCTTGTCGTAAATGAACAGATTGGTCTCGAAAAGAAGTTCAAGGCTTCTTATATCCATATTGGCTGAACCGACTACCACCAGTTCATCATCGACAATCATCAACTTTGAATGTGTAAATCCATTGACATATTGATAGACTCTGACTTTATTTCTTAATAGTTTCTCCACATATGAGTTAGAGGCATATTGCACAAAATCATTGTCTGATCTTTTAGGCATGACAAGGCGAACGTCTATTCCGCTCATTGATGCGGTCTGTATTGCCTGAAGCAGACATTCCGTCGGTATGAAGTAGGGAGTCTCGATATATACATTCTTTTTCGCCCGCGTTATAGCTGTAAACATGGCTTCCATTACATTGGAATGCATTCCCAACGGTTCCGCGTTGACTACTTGAATTGGTACTTCTCCGAAGACTTCGACATTGGGATAATACTCCGGTGAAGACAGATATTGTCCGGAAGCATAATACCAGTCTGCCAGAAACACAGATTGCAGCCCCGACGCTCCGGAACCTTCAACCTTGAAGTGTATGTCATTCCATTTTCCCCACAGAAGTCCGTCTATGTATACGTCTTTTACATTGATGCCGCCGGTATAGGCGATTCTGCCGTCGATGATGACTATCTTTTTATGATTGCGGTAATTGACACTTCGCAGGAAGCGGGGAAAACTAAGCGGGAGGAACGTTTTCACTTCCACGCCTGCTTCTATCATTTGCTTGAAATATTTTCTGTTCGTTTTATTGCATCCCAGTCCGTCGTAAAGCAGCCGTACTTTGATGCCTTGTTTTACCTTATTGATAATCTTCTCTTTTAATTCGTTGCCGATATGGTCGTCGCCAATGGCATAATAGAAGATATGAATATGCGATTCGGCACAGTCGATATCTTCGAAAAGACTGTAAAACTTACTTTTACCACCCGGATAGACAGTTACTTTGTTACCTCCGAATACTGGTGACTGTTCCAGATTCAATATGAGTGATTTTAGTTCTTTATAATGATCGGGATGTATTGGCTCTGTTTCCACGTTGGTAGAAACGGATTGTTGGTGCCTGTTGAATTCTTCTCTCCAAAACTGAAATTTTGAACGCTTTTTGCTTACATTACGTCCTACAATATAATAGGCAGATATACCCAGTAATGGTAAGAATATAACAACTAGAATCCAGCAGATCGTCTTCACAGGATTTTTGTCGTCGTAATCAATTATAATAGTGTAAATCAGCCCTAATAGGAATGCGATATACGCTAACAATGTACAATACCATATCCACCTCATAGCAACTTTGTTTTTTTGTTTTGATGTATGCTTTACTTATGAATAAAACAATGTGTTAGTATATGTTGTTTGTTGGCGATTGAAAAAAAGTAAAACATCCCCTTGATATTTATTAGAATAGAAGTTATATCTTTGTCCTCAAACAATATATGTATGAATTTTATAATTGAACCCGGTTCTTTGGCTGATATAGATGAATTAGAGAGGCTGTATGATGAATTGAACGATCACTTGTCAGCTACAATCAATTATCCGGGATGGATAAAGGGGATTTATCCGGTTCGTGAGAATGCGGCTGCCGGTGTGGATGATAATAGTCTGTTTGTTGCCCGATGTGACGGGAGGATTGCGGGTTCTGTCATTTTAGATCATCAGCCGGAAAAGGCTTATGAGAATATAGTATGGAAAATAGATGCGGATTATAGTTATATTTTTGTGGTACGCACTTTTGTTGTACATCCATCTTTTCTGCAAATGGGAGTTGGACATGCATTGATGGATTTTTCACTGGAGTTGGCTTTAAAATCAGAAATGAAATCTATCCGACTCGATGTATATGAGAAGAATCTTCCGGCTATTTCGTTGTACGAAAAATGTGGGTTCGAGTATATTGACACTGTGGACTTAGGACTGGGACATTATGGGCTGGATTGGTTCAAGTTGTACGAGAAGGTTATTTGAACCGTAAATAATATAAAGTGGAGGAAGCTCTGACAAAATTCATAGTTCATCAATCATGTTGGAGCTTCCTTCTTATTATAAAAGTAGTTCAAGCATTTATTTATTTCCGAAGATTTAAATAATGCTCTTTTTCATTTCAAAAACAATATCCTTGATACATACATTTTCTGATAGATTCAGTAAACATCGGATTGTATTTAATAAATCATCAGGTTGTATCATTTCTTCATCTTTAAAAGGTGTTCCTGCTTTTTTCGCCATATCAGTATTCACCCAGCCAGGGCAAAGAGTAGTGACACGTATACCTAATGGTGCTAACTCACGGTATAGAGATTCAGCCAGCCCGAGGAGTGCGAATTTGGTAGAACCATAAATACCTCCATCGGCGAAACCATATTTAGCGGCGCGAGATGCGACATTAAATATATATCCGTTTTTCTGTACTTTCATTATCTCCGTCACCGTTTTCAGTATTCCATATTGAGCAATGACATTTATTTCCATTATCTTCCTGAAATTATCAACAGGTTCGCTAAGAGAGCCGTCCATAAACATGGCAGCTGCATTCACCAAGATATCGACAGCACCATATTTTTGATGGATGTCTTTGATTTCAGTATCTGCCTTTGTACAATCTGTAATGTCCAATGGTAGTACAATAGGTTCTTGTACATGTTTGTTCGATCGCATGATTTCATCATGTACTTTCTCTAAGTTCTGTTTGCTTCGGGCTATCAATACCACCCGATAACCATCAGTTGCCAAACCTGCTGCAATGACAGCACCAATACCTTGACTTGCTCCTGTAATAATAGCTAATCCTTTTTGCTTTTCCATAACCTGAAATTAAAATGAGTTTATAAATTATGATGTAAGAAATACAGAGACGGTATAGGGGTAAAAAAAGAAGCCTCGGAGTATTCCAAGGCTTCTTACTTATTATATATTTTTGCACATTCTGTTTGATATATTCGGCGCAGATGTAGCAGCAGGCAAGGCTGATTCTTTTGAATTTTGCCCTTTCCCTATAAATATGCCGGAATATAGGGAAATCAAAAACGTCTATATGATCAGATTGTTCCATTGATTATGATTTCATGTGCAAAAGTAGGTATATCTTGTTGAATGAGAAAGTATTTCATCCCGAAAATAATGAAGGTTATCTATTTAAATACTTATTAATACATCTCCGGTCCCAATTTATCCCTCGCTTGACAATTTTGGCCGGAATGCCTGCAATGATTACATTCGGTTCGTTAAACTCTTTTGTTACGATACTTCCCCAGCCAACGATACTATTATCGGCTATTATCACATTCTTGCCAATTTTTACGCCTATCTCCTTTTACGATTAGCAGAAACGTTGCTAAGCAGCAATTCTTCCGCACTTTCTTCAGTGTCGAAATACATTGAGATACGATTGTTGTTTCCTGTGATTGTGATGTTGGCCTGATTAATAATCTTATTGAATTTGTCATTCCCATATCTTTTCTGTGCTGCTTTGATTTACTCCGTTGCCCGATATTTGTTCGTTCCTGCACCGTTATGAACTAGTTCCGAGTTTACGTAGATTTACTTTTTATGCTTAATGGATGTAAGATTAATGCTGCAATGTTTTATTCGTCTGACAGTTGTTAGACGAAAGTTCAACAGTTGTCAGACGAATAAGGTTATATAAACCGAGCACTAGATGATTGCATACAGCAAATTAATTTTAAGAGAGACTGGGATTAGTTCGTTACGACGCGTTTCAGTGAGTTGTTATTTACCGTTTGAAATATTTATTTCTCTCTGTGATTACATATTTCCGCTTGATTTCTCTTTTATTATATGTAATTTTGTAACTCTGAATTAAGAATGCTCTATATGAAACTAAAAGTTTTGACAACAAATCATTGTGTATACAAAATAAATATCCGGTGAATCACTATGTGCAGAATAATCATCTTATTAATTTCATTGATACTATCAGTGCAATGTTTTTCACAAACGGAGTTTACTACTTGTCTGTTTGACATATCCAGAAACAGAGTGATACCGATAGCGGTTTATCAGCCGCAGAAAGTAAATTCAAAAACGAAAGTTATCATATTCAGCCACGGCTATGATGGGAATAAAAACAGTAAGTCGAACCAAACCTATTCCTACCTGACACGTTTTTTTTCACAAAAAGGTTTTTATGTGATTAGTATACAACATGAATTGTCCGATGATCCTCTTTTAGCGATGGAAGGCGATTTCATGCAGACCCGTATGCCGAATTGGGAACGAGGAACTGACAATATACTTTTTACAATTCAGGAATTTAAAAACTTGAAACCACAATTGAATTGGAGCGAACTCATCTTGATAGGGCATTCTAATGGAGGTGATATGACAATGCTGTTTGCCACTAAATACCCGCAGCTGATCAGTAAGGCTGTATCTATGGACCATCGTAGAATGATCATGCCCAGAACTTTGAAGCCACGTTTGTATACATTGAGAGGATGTGACTATGAGGCAGATGCGGGAGTGCTACCTACCGGACAGGAGCAGGAGCACTTTAGAATGAAAGTAGTAAAACTGGATGGAGTTACACATAGCAGTATGGGTGAGAATGGAACGGCAGAACAGCATGACCTCATCAATCAATATATCTATAAATTTCTGACAGAAAGATAACTGAAGTATCATTTCTATTTTATCCGGTGGTTTTAAACCGGAAGCCTGTTTTTTTGTATGCTTGCTTTGTTATTATAAATAAAAACAGACGAATATCTTGGTTGGATGTGAATAGTGATTGTTATATCTTTATAACGTACTAATTCTTTTTACAAAATAAATTCCATTCTCTATTTTATAAAAGTAAAAATATTCATTCTTCTGTTGGGCGCTTTTTATAGTCAAAACGTATTCAAATTAGAGTGATTAATAAATTTCAATATCAAATTTAAAATCAAAGAATATGAATTATCCAAAAACGATATTTCTTTCATTGGCGTTATTGGCTATGCATTCCCTTAATGCAGAGGTAGTCACATACCCTGCTGGTGCCGGGGTGAAAACCTTAAACGATTTTTCTGTGGAAGTGCGTCAGGGTAGCGGACCGTGGTTGCCTGTTGACGTTTATCCTGTTAAAGTTGATAGGGTTGATGAAAAAGGTCATAACGTAGAGGTTGCCTCCATTGCTTATTTCGATTTTGACGGAATGGTAGATGTGCGAGTGATCAGCAACAAAGAGAGAGTCAATAGTGCGAGAGTACGTCCTTTAAGCTATAAGATAACACCGGATTGTGTTGGAGACACAGTGACATTCTCACTTTCGCATCCTCGCAATCTCTCGGTAGAGGTCAATGGAGACATTTTTCACAATCTTCATCTTTTTGCGAATCCGATTGATAAATTTCGTCCTTCCGATAAAGAAATCAAAAGGGCTCTCAAGAAAAAAAAAGGGTCCAATCTGATTTATTTTGGTCCCGGTGTGCATAATCTTCCTAATGATACTCTATTTGTCCCTTCAGGAACTACTGTTTATATCGACGGGGGAACCCGTGTTTATGGCAATATATTCACGGAAGGAGCACATGATGTGAATATTTTCGGGAGAGGCGAGGTACATCCTGATGGCAGGGGAGCCGGTGTTTGGGTCAGACGTTCTAAAAATGTCAGGATAGACGGAATTGTGGTTTCGCAACTCCCCATAGGACAATGCGATTCGGTAGAGTTGACGAATGTGAAATCAATCAGCTATTATGGTTGGGGCGACGGAATGGATGTCTTCTCAAGCAGTAATGTGATATTAGATGGGGTTTTCTGTCGTAATAGTGATGACTGTACCGCTGTTTATGCTTCTACACAAGGATTTAAAGGGGGAAGCAATAATGTATTGGTGAAAAATGCGACACTTTGGGCTGACGTGGCTCATCCAATCAATATCGGAGGACATGGAGATCCGAATGGCATGGATACGGTGCAGAACGTCACTTTTAGGAATATCGACATTCTTGATCAGGCAGAAAAACAGATTGATTATCAGGGATGTCTGACTATAAATCCAGGCGACAATACATTGGTGCGTAATATTACGTTCGAGAATATTCGGATTGAAGATTTTCGTAACGGACAGCTTGTGAATTTCAGAATCAGTTTCAATCCGAAGTATTGTGTCTCTACCGGCAGAGGGATTCATAATGTGCTTGTTAAGGATGTCACTTATAATGGCTCGGGTGAAAACTTGTCGATCATTGCAGGGTATGATGAGAATCACAAGATATCCGGTATCAGGTTTGTGAATCTTGTGGTCAATGGGCGAAAGATTACAGACGACATGCCTGGAAAACCAAAATGGTATAAAACCGGAGATATGGCCGGTATCTTTATTGGAGAACATGTAGAAAATATATCTTTTGAATAGAAACGAAGCAGGCAGAATGTTAGAAATGGCGCCACATGCCAAAAACTGTCATGTGGTCAGAAGGAAAGATTATACTTCAATTTTTATCACAATATAGATAAAAATTGAAGTTTTTTATCTATGTTGCAGCCGATTTTAGAAAAAGAAGTTTGGAATGAACAATAAATACGAAGAACGGCTGGGAACAGAACGTATGTTACCGCTTATTTTCAAGATGGCACTCCCGGCAGTGGCTGCACAATTTGTCAATCTGCTTTATAGCATTGTCGACCGTATATACATCGGGCATATTCCGGGAATTGGCACCGATGCGCTGGCGGGTGTAGGGGTGACTACCTCTCTCATTATACTGATTTCTTCTTTTTCGGCAATTGTCGGCGGCGGTGGTGCTCCGCTGGCTGCCATTGCACTCGGACAGGGCGACCGTGTACGAGCCGGAAAGATATTGGGAAACGGGTTTGTTCTGCTGATATTGTTTACTTTGCTGACTTCTGTCATCGCATATACTTTTATGGAACCTATTCTCCTCTTTACAGGAGCTTCGGAAAACACCTTGGAATATGCGGTTGACTATCTTTCCATTTATCTCTTGGGAACGATATTTGTCGAAATATCCACAGGGTTGAATAGCTTTATCAATGCCCAGGGACGTCCTGCCATTGCCATGTTTTCAGTTCTGATCGGAGCTTTATTGAACATCATTCTTGATCCTATTTTTATTTTCTGGTTTGACATGGGCGTGAAAGGCGCCGCTTTGGCTACGGTACTTTCCCAAGCGTGCAGTGCGGTGTGGGTGGTAAGTTTTCTTTTTTCCCGACGTGCCTCTCTGCCTTTGGAGAAACGATATATGGGACTGGACCGGAAAATTATCCTTTCCATATTAGCTTTAGGAGTATCCCCCTTCATTATGGCAAGTACGGAGAGTCTGGTTGGGTTTGTCCTCAATAGCAGTCTGAAGGAATTTGGAGATATCTACATCAGCGCATTGACGATTCTGCAAAGTTCGATGCAGTTTGCCAGTGTACCGTTGATCGGATTTGCACAAGGATTCGTTCCGATTATAAGTTATAACTTCGGGCATGGTGACAAGCAGCGTGTGAAAGATTGCTTCCGTATTGTATTGGTAACCATGTTTTCCTTCAACTTGATATTGATGCTTTTCATGATTCTCTTCCCTTCGACGGTTGCGTCTGCTTTCACCAGTGATGAAAGACTGATAGAAACCGTACGTTGGACAATGCCCGTTTTCTTGGGTGGCATGACCATCTTCGGCTTGCAACGTGCCTGTCAGAATATGTTCGTTGCATTGGGACAGGCCCGAATCTCTATCTTCATTGCTCTGTTGCGTAAAGCTATCCTGTTGATTCCGCTGGCGTTAATTTTGCCGAACTTTATGGGAGTAACCGGAGTGTATGCAGCTGAGGCTATATCTGACGCGACTGCGGCCATCTGCTGCACGTTATTGTTCTTTTGGCAATTCCCTAAAATTCTGGGAAGGATTAAAGGGAATACTTTGCGTGTGGAGTAATTGTTTCTTTGTAATTTATTTTTTTACTTCACAGATATGCCTGGCATTACGGTTGTATTCTGACTGTTATTTCTCTCTTTATCTCATTTCCTGTGCGTAAATGTTGATGGCTCGCAGTGCCTTTGAAATCTCAGTCGGGGTGATGTCCTGACATTCTATTCTTAATACTTTCTCCCAGTCCTCCATATCTACATTCCATTTGTAGATTTGGGGACATAGGGTGAAAAGAGCCGCGAGATGTTTTATATCCCGTGCATTCCTTATTGAGGTTCGGAAAATGAGTATTTGCCCTTCCATAGTTGCTATCAATTACTTATGTTTACCTTGCAAAGGTAGGCTTAAAAAGGCTTCGATATAGAATTATTCGACGAATGCCGTGATTACTCATGACGAATGAAGTAATTTGGGAGACTAACAATAGGGCACTTGTATAGTTGTCCTTCTCCATTTCAAATCTTTATCCGGATATGGCGATACCCCATACATCGTCTTTTAGTGCTTGACCCCTTCAAATAAATCGCGGTTGTCTCGTGAACTCTGTGAATTACGCTTGAAGTCGTTGAATGTATAACTGATAGTCAACGTAATTACAGGGAATTTCGGTTGAATCCGTGTGATCGATTGTAAATTGGCTGTCTCAATGTCACTTCTGTAACGGGCAGAATTGAATATATCCCGAAAGGAGAGGGTCGATTGCAGATGAGGACTGAACAACTGCTGACGAATAGCCAGATTGACAAACCAAAAAGAATCCGACCTCCCTTGTGTGGTAACCGAAGGGCCTACGAAATTCCCGTCCAGCTGAATACGGGTATTCTTATGAACCCGAAAAAGGTTATTGACTGTAAAGTCATAATTGGTACTCGTTTCCTTTTTTCCTCCCGAATTTATATTATTCATTACCTTGTAATAGTAAATATTTCCGTTGACGTCCAGATTCCACCATTTAGTGACTTTCAACTGGGTACTTAGCTCCACGCCTAACGAATAGTCATTGCCCACGTTAGCCATGGAGTCTAATGTAACTCCTGCCTCGTACGGAACACGCAAGCGTTCAATCTTGTCTTTACGCTTTCTGTAGAACAGGCTGGATTGCAAAGTGTGCTCTCCCATAGTCTTTTTGTAATTCAGCTCGAAAGAATGTATGTATTCGGGCCGGATATCCGGATTACCGATTTCAGCTGTGTAATAATCGCGATAAGTAATGTAAGGCTCCATAAAAAAGAGTTCCGGACGGTTGGTGCGGTACGAATAGGCGAATGTCAGCTTCTGTTCGTGCGGCAGCGTGTATCCCAGATGTACGGATGGGAACACCTCAAAACGATTCACCGTGCGGTCCGAACCTTCAATAGAGCTTCTCAGCACCTGGTGTGTATGTTCCCCTCTTACCCCTATTTGTACATCAAATGCTTTATAGCTGTCACTTCCCATGACATAAACAGAATGAATACCCCGCTGAAAATAGAAAGTGTTATAGATATCCTCCCGCCAATAAAATTCCTTTTTCTCCGGATTCCAGAATTGCATCGTGTAATCGCCGTCTTCCAGATACGAATGATATTGATACCCGCTTTCCAGCAGACCGGTCTTGCTATACGGATAGCTGTAGGACAGATTGCCTTGGACTGTCCAGCGTTTTTCGTCTTCCCATGCACGGTGCCCCTGCTGGCGTTGTTCGTTCTTGTCGAAAAGATCACTCTGGAAATATTCAAGGGGATTGTCTTCATAACCCAGCATAAAACTGCCGGTTAGGGTATGCCCGTTGTCGTTAAACTTATGAGAGAATCCTGCTTTTCCGATATTGACTGTCGAGTGCAGGTCATATTTGTCGCGGCTAAAATAGTTGGATGGGGCGGATGCTGCACCGGAATTGGAATGTGTCTCTGTATAATCGAGGTCCCCTTCGCGGGTAAACTTGTCATATACCACCTGTAATTCTGCATTGACGGAGGTTTTGGGAGTAAAAGCGTAATCAATGCCTCCCCGCAGCCCATAGTGATAATTCTTTCCGATTCGCGGACCGTCGGACAGAGAGGTGGTGGTTTTGTCCCCAACAACAGTCGTCTTCCTTTGTTCGAAATCGCTCTTACGGATGGGATTGTTCCAGTGTCCGGCAAGGTGCCACTGTAACTTCTTGTGTTGCTGGGACAACAGGAAATCCAGACCATTGGAGAGAGCCGTGCTGCCATACGCATTGACTATACCATTGATACCCGCTTGTTTGTTTTTCTTGGTGATGATGTTAATCATTCCCACTTCTCCGTCCGTATCATAGCGTGCTGAAGGCGTAGTAATGATTTCTATGTTCTCTATCTGGGTGGAAGGAATCTGTTGCAGGGCCTGGGAACCGGAATAAAAGCTGGGCTTCCCGTCGATATATACCTTAAATCCGCTGCTTCCGCGAAAGGTAACTTCACCATCCACATCTACCCGTACGGAGGGGGTATTTTCCAGAATATCGACTGCCGTTCCGCCGCTGCTCATGAGATTGTTCGAAGCGTCTATAATCTTTTTGTCCAGCTTGTAGATGACTTGCCTTTTGGCTGCCTGCACCACTACTTCGGCTATACCTACTTCCAAAGGTTGCAGTTCGATAACACCTAAGTCCGTCACTGATTCGGAAGAGGTAATACTAATGGCGCCTTGTGTGTAGATGTCATAGCCGATTAGTCTCACCATTAACGAGTATTCTCCTTTGGCAATACCCGATAAGTGGAAGTCGCCATTCTCTTTAGTATGGGTAAATGAAGCGGGATCGGTTTCGCCTTTCTTCGTTAGTACGACATCGGCAAACTCTATCGGGTTGCCTGTACCTTTTTCCTGCACTTTTCCTTTGATCTGTACGGGAACCGCCATGAGGCAGTTGAAACTAAACATAAAAAGAATGAGAATAATTGTAGTTTTCATGATCGTGTTAATAGTTTGTTTTATGCCGCAAAGTTAATGAAGTATTTCTAACATCAGGAAAAATCGGTTTGCTATATAACGCTTGTGTCACGGAAAGATACATATTTGTCACGATAAGACATGGACGGCCGGAAATCTGTATCTGTTAATATATAGAAAAGTGTGTCTGTTTCCGTCTTTCTTCTCTAAAGATTGGGCAGACGGTTGTGTCTATTTACCAGGCGATGGTGCCGGTTATTTTCTGATATAGGATTTCTCTCTTTATTCTTATTCTGTATCCGGTAAAGATACAAAAAGGATGTCTGTATCTGTTGTGTTTGATCTATTTTGTGGAATATCGTGTTTTTACCCTTTTAATCTATATATTTGTATTATTTAAAGTTAAGTTATTATGTATGAACTGGAACAGATTGGAAAGCAGAGCTATTATATTAATTGTCCTGCAAAAATAGGAATATACAGACGGAATGATAAAGATGTATATTTGATAGATAGTGGCAATGATAAAGAGGCCGGTAAGAAGGTGCTGAAACTTGCTGCCCAAAATAATTGGGAAATAAAAGCCATTATTAATACACATTCCAATGCCGATCACATTGGTGGTAATCACTATCTGCAACAACAGACTGACTGTCCGGTTTTCGCAAACGGCATTGAAATTGCTTTTACTAATTATCCGATTTTGGAACCTTCTTTTTTATATGGCGGATATCCTTGTAAGGAGCTGAGAACTAAATTTTTGCTTGCAAAAGAAAGCAGAGCGTGGGATATAGCTCATAATGATTTTCCTCATGAATTGGAAATTATACCTCTTCCGGGACATTTCTTTGATATGATAGGGGTGCGTACCCCTGACAATACTGTTTTTCTGGCAGACTGTATTAGCAGTCAGGCTACTTTGGAGAAATATCAGATTTCGTTCATTTATGATGTTGCCCAATATCTTGATACATTGGACAAAGTGGAGAATATGCAGGCGGATATGTTTGTTCCGGCACATGCAGAGGCTACTTCGGATATAAGAAGACTGGTTGCTTTCAACAGGAATAAAGTATATGAAATAGCTGATCTGTTGTTAAGTATTTGCAAGAATCCGTTGGATAGTGAGAGCATTCTTCAGAAGGTTTTTGAAAAGTACAATCTGACGATGACTATCGAACAATATGTGTTGGTGGGAAGTACTGTTCGTTCATACCTGTCTTGGCTGAAGGATACTGATAAGTTGGCATTTCATTGTCGGGATCATAAATTGCTTTGGGAAAGTCTTTGATTTGAAACAAGTAAAAAAGTATAGGAAAAAGAATATGAATACTACTATAATCGATACCGTCAGAAAAAGACTGACTGAAAGTATAGATGCCAAAGTGCTGGCGACTTCCGCTCATTTCTTTAAAGAAGGAGAGCAGGCTAAAGTTGTATGGTGTCAGGATGGGTGAAGTATCCGGAATAGCCAAAGAATCTATGGAAATAGCGACAACGATGATGATGGATCGTGATGATATGGTGCAGAAGGGGTATGGCTGGATGCTTAAGGCTGCCAGTGAAGCACATTGTAATGAGATATTCGATTTTGTTACGAAGCATCGTTCTGCAATGCCTCGTACAGCTTATCGGTATGCACTGGAGAAAATGCCTAAAGATATGAGAGCGGAAGCCATGAAGAAATAGCTTCCTTTTTTGCATTTACTCTGCTTTTCTGTTTGGTTTCCGCTTAATGAGCAGAAGCCGTTCCATATCATTGAATAGTTTTGTGTCTTTTAATTCAAACATGATCCATTTGCCGTCGTGGAAAGTGGTAGCTGCATCATAAATCATCTGTACCTCGTTTGAAAACTGTCCCCGCTGAATTTCGAATTTGGCGCGTTCATCTTTCCCCAAGATAACCATAAATCCCAGGGTCTTTTCCTTCGCATATAAAGCACAGAGGGTTTTACCGCCTTTGCGGTATTTGTATTCATACGTCCATGCTTTGCCACCACGGTTCCAAAGTTGCTCCATTTAGTAGCTCTTCTCGATGCGCTGGCAGAGTGAGTTCCATACATCGTAAAGGTCTGTTCCTATCAGATTCTCTATATCTTTGGAAGTCGGTATTTGAAAAGGTTCTTTCATGGTATTTGCTGTTTAATCAGATATATATGTCGCAAAGATAGGATGATCTTTTAGTAAATCGTTGTCCAATATAGGCATCTTTAGTTATAGTCATGAGATTTAAAATTAAAATGTAAAGACATATTTCATACTTCACTCCAAATATAGTTTTAAATTTTAATCTATTTGTTGGGAAAAATAAAATGCTCTGAAGGGCGTTTATGTGCATTTTACAAAAAGTTGTATATCAGACGGTTATGAAATCTTATTTTTGGTTTAAAACCAACGGGGCGTTCCTTTTAAACCAACGCCTCGTTTCTTTAAAACCAAGAGGACATTTCTCGGTGAGAAATGGAGTATTGGTTAAAAACTAGATTCAAATCCGGAGTGAACATTCAAATATTTCAAATACAGTATTTGTTGATTTAAGTAAGGTGATGTAACTATTTGTTGTATTCAAGCAGGAAAAATGATAATTGCTTTAGCACAAAATAAATAGATTCCAAAGATTTTACTTACATTTGTTTCTATAAATAAAATGTAAGTGAAAAACATGAGAAAACAACTATTAGTATCACTCCTTTGCTGCCTTCTTGTTTCGGCTGCGTCATTGGCTCAAAGCTGGAAACCTTATGAACAGGCTGCGAAGGGGAAGACTTACGAAGCATCTGATTGTGTGACACTGTTGGATAGTACATCGGTATCTGTCCAGCCTACAGGACAAGGGTCGTTTGCTGTATGCAAAGTGATAAAGGTACAGACTCCGAGGGGAGCAGTGGATAATCGGGTGATTAAATACGATTATGACCCTTTGACTGCTTATGCCGAATTTAAACGTGTAACCATCCATCGTGCCAATGGAAAAGTAGATGAACTTGATGTCAGGAAAACCTGTGATTATGCTGCTCCTGCCCGTGCCATTTATTGGGGCGCAAGACAAATCATGATTGAAGTGGGCGCCTTGCAGCCGGGTGATATTGTGGATTACGAAATAGCCAAGAAAGGCTTTACCTATGCGTTGCTTGCAGCCGGTAATGAAGATGAATCACGCTTTATTCCGCCTATGCGCGGACAGTTTTATGATATTGTTCCTTTTTGGAGCAGCACTCCTACTGTACGTAAAGTTTATGTAGTAAGCATTCCGATGGAGAAGGAACTTCAGTTTCAGTTCTATCAGGGTGAGTGCGCATCATCCATGCGTTATGAAGACGGTCGCAAGAAATATAGCTTTGCGATGGATGATATGATGCCTTTCGCTAAAGAGCCAAACATGGTCGACCTTTTCGATGCAGCTCCCAAACTAATGATGTCTTCCACTCCCCAGTGGAAAGACAAGTCGTTGTGGTTCAATAAAGTGAATGAAGATTATGGAAGCTTTGATCCATTGCCCGAAGCGCAGAAAAAAGTGGATGAACTGATAAAAGGCAAGAAGACCGAAATGGAAAAAATAGCTGTGTTGACTCATTGGGTGGCAGATAACATCCGCTATTCCGGCATCTCGATGGGAAAAGGAGAAGGATTTACACTTCATAATACTAAAATGAATTATACTGATCGTTGCGGAGTCTGCAAAGATATAGCAGGTACACTGATTTCGTTCTTGCGCATGGCTGGTTTCGAAGCCTATCCTGCCATGACGATGGCAGGCAGTCGGGTAGAAAGTATTCCTGCCGACCATTTTAATCATTGTGTGGCAGTGGTGAAACTGAGCAATGGAACATATATGCCTCTTGATCCGACATGGGTTCCTTTCTGCCGCGAGTTATGGAGCAGTGCCGAACAGCAGCAGAACTATCTGCCGGGTGTACCCGAAGGTTCTGATTTGTGTATCACTCCGGTTTCGGCTCCCGAAAACCATTATGTACGTATCAAAGCCGACAACCGCTTGGAAGCAGATGGTACACTACGCGGTACTTTTACCCTTACAGCCGAAGGACAGAGTGACAGCAATATCCGTCGCATCTTTACCACCGGCTTTCAGAGCGAATGGAAAAGCACGATGGAACGTCAGCTGTTGGCCATCTCTCCCAAAGCCAGATTGTTGAGCGTAGACTATGGAAAAAATCCCAAAGACTATCAGGCTGCACCTATTAAAATCACTTTTCGTTATGAAATACCCGATTATGCCTTGAAAGGAGAGGGCGAGATGTTTTTCCGTCCGATGGTGATGAATAACCTTTATAATCAGGTACGATCTTATATGTGGATCGATACTTCGGTAGAAAACCGCAAGTATGGTTTCAAAGATGCTTGTTCCCGTTTGGTCGAACTGGATGAAACGGTTCAGCTTCCGGCAGGATACAAGCTGGTGAGTGCGGTCAAGGATGAAACCATGCAAGGAGTGGGAGCCGATTTTGAAGGTTCGTTGGTACAGAAAGGAAATAAAGTGTTGCTCCACAATCGATTGGCTTTGAAGAAGCGTGTTTATGAGGCTTCTGATTGGGAAAGTTTCCGCAATGCTGTGAATGCCCACAAGGCGTATGGTGAATATTTGGTGATTAAAAAGTAGAGCAGAATGAAAAATACATATTATTATATAGTTACGCTGGCGATGTTGATTCTGGCATTTCCGGTGAAAGCGGCATCCGAAGCTGAATTTGGGAAATTGAGCAAGGCTTATACGTTACACGCTGACGGCAGTCAGGAAATGCGTGTGCAAAAAGAGCTGACTTTGTTTACTCATGCAGCGATGAACCGTGTGTATGGAGAGAGTTTTATCATTTACAATCCGGAGTTTCAGACACTGAAGATACACGATTCTTATACTCGTCAGAAAGACGGTACTATTGTGAAGACTCCCGAAAATGCCTTCGTTGAGGTGCTTCCTTCCGTAGCGGCAGATGCTCCGGCTTATAATGGTCTGAAAGAGATGGTAGTCGTTCATACGGGACTGGAATTGGGAGCTACCATTTATCTGGACTACTCCGTCGTTACCCGTCCGGGATATCTGCCCGAACTGGATGTGTGCGAGCAGGTGGAAGAGCTTTCCCCAATCAGGGAATATGTGTTTTCGCTGTCAGTGCCCGAAAGCAAACCTCTGCATTATGAATGGTTGAATGGAAAAGCTGCTCCGGTGGTGAAAACTGCGGATGGCATGAAAACAGTGACCTGGACACTGAAAAATGTGCAACCGCGTCCTTATTCACTTGAAGTTTCTTTGCCGGCAGGTAATGTACAGGCTGTTGTGGCGTCCACTTATGCTTCAAAGGCTGATGCACTGAAAGTGATAAAACAACAACTGGAAAGTAATGAAAAGGATGTTTCCGAATTAGCACAGAAGCTGACTGCCAGTGCACAAACCACAGAACAAAAGAAGGAGTTACTTACTGCTTATGTAGAAGGATTAGGAAATTGCCGTCTGACCTTGTTGCAAACCGGATACCGTTTGCGTCCGGTCTCCGAAGTGATCCGTTCGGCATACGGAACTGAAGCGGAGAAGGCTGCTTTGCTGGTTGCCTTGCAACAGGCGGTAGGCATCCGTGCGGAGATAAAAGCGGCTTTTCCTAAAACAGAAGATAAAGATGCAGCCGGACTTGCCGCTGTCAGCGGATTGTTTGTGACCAATAAGGGGATTGCTGATATACAGAATTTTGTTTCTGTAGTTGATCTGAATGCTCAGCCGATAATTTTAGAGCAGGTTTCTCATGTTGTTTCACGAACTGATACCTTGCGGGTGAGCAATAAAACCGGAAAGGCATTGGCTGATGGTTATCGGAAATTCGACTTACCGCAGGCTCGTGGTGGATGGGCAAGTTATGATGGACGTGTGACGGCTCTGAATACAACTCGTCCTGTTAACCTGCTTTTGCGGTATTTGCCTGATGAGGCTTATACCTATATCATAAAGATTGATGAAGGAATGAAGCCAGTGGTTGTGCCGACTAACAAAAAGATTGAAAATGCTGTCGGCATCATGGAAGTTACAGTGAAAAAGGCGGAGGATGAAATAGAGATAATCCGTACCTTGAAACTGAAAAAACAATTGATAACTCCGGATGAATATCCGGCATATTATCGCTTGATGGCGGAATGGATGGATACCAATGGCAATAGCCTGTTGTTTCAGACTGCGAAGTAAATCTGACAAGCATATTGTTCATTTTGAAATAGTGGTAACATACAATATGTTGACTTTTATGGCTAATTATGTCGGAAAGGCCGGAGATTTAAGATACAATGATCCAATCTGCTGAAAGGACAGAGATAAGAAAATATAAATCTTCTTATCTCTGTCCTTTACTATATCATATAGCAAACAGGCTGCTAAATCAGTTCGTGAATTTCTTGAATATGGAGATTCAGATGATCTAAATATCCTTCTATCATTTCTTTTAAAGTGATTTTTGTCCCTTCGAAGTCACACCAGTAACTATCAAGCTTTGTTTGATCTACCGACTTTATTACCTGAATGATATGTAGATTAAAGAATTTCCATAACTGAATCAGATTATTCCAGTCCGTATGCTGATAATCCTGCAAGGCTATCCACAGATCATTATCCTGCCGATAATCAGGAAAGAAAAGCTGGTCCTTACTGTATTGCAACCTGATCATCCGTTGATGATTGTTTGAGGCGGAATCAATCAAATGTCCGAGAATTTGTTTGATAGTACGATTCTGCCTGTTACGTTTTTGTGTGATTGTCTCTTCCGGCAGGCTGGTTAATACTTTTTCTTCTGTCTCTATAACATTATAAATCCCTTCTGTTATTGGGGAAAAATCAAACTTTGGCATAATTCCTCTCTTTCTGTTTTAAAGTTTCTTTTGCACAACTGAGCAATAATGCAAATATAGACAAATGAATGAAATATATGTGGAATTACATTTTATAAAAGCAAACTTGTTTGTTATTCTGATTGTTAGGATAACATCTTTTCCATATAACCTTTATATTTGCATGATATTAGAACCAACAATTATATAAAAAAGATATGAGAACAGCATTGGCAGCATTAGGAGTTTTGTGTTTCATGGGAAGTTGCTCGTCAGGTATGACAAGTTCAAAAGGCATTGTTTGTGATGCGACCATGAATACAGTGGCGATTGTTACAGACAAGAATGATACTCTTTCATTCAGTACGATGAACACGAATAAAGAAGAAGTCGATGGCTTGCTTCTGAATGATACTCTGGAAGTATTCTATACCGGTAAATATACACCGGGGATGCAAGCTTCAAAATTAGTCCAGTATCCGCAATCTCCCAAACTTGGAGGTGATCGGGATGAACACGGTTGTATCGGCTCTGCCGGATATGTATGGTGTGAAGTGCAGCAAGACTGCATCCGGTTGTTTGAAAAAGGTATCCGGACGGAAGCTGTTGATGGAAGCACTGCTTCTGCTTTCATTGTGTTCAGCCCCGATTCCACACGTCTGGAACTTTTCTTCTCTGATGATCAACCGAATGAGATTTTGGAGAGACGTGGCTTACCTTCAGGAGGCTATGCATGGAATGTGGAAGATGATGATACGAAAAATGTACGTTTCGTAGATGGTGTATGGACAATCAGCCAGAGAAATAAGCTGATTTATAGCCAGAAAGCCGGAAACTGACCGCAAACGACCGATTGCCCGGCAGGTGGTTTATGTTGTAATACTTCTGATAGTCAATTTGGAATAGACATTTTCAGCGTACTGTCTGCCTATGGGGATCGTTGCCGAACATCCTTTCAATGTTATTTCCCGTTTCGAGAATCGTTCTATTTTATTGATAGATATAATGTAAGAGCGATGTGTACGCAAAAAACGATCTTTAGGAAGCATTTTCTGTATAGCTTTCAAACTGGTACGGGATAGTATATAGTTACCGCTTGTACGGAAAATTTTTGTATAATTCTCCATCGCTTCGATATAAAGGATATCGGATGTGGTAACGGATATGTTATTGTATTCTTGCTTTATAATGATATTTTCCGGTACTTTGTTGCGCTTCGCTTCTATAAAGCGAAGTGCTTTTTCTACTGCTTTCTCAAATCGTTCATAGGCAAAAGGTTTATGCAGAAAATCTACTGCATCAAGTTCAAAACCATTCAGAGCATATTGTGCATGAGCTGTTGTGAAAATCAAGCAACTTTCGGGAGGCAGCGCATGAGCGATGTCCAGCCCGCTGGTGCTATTCATTTCAATATCCAGAAAAACCAGATCCGGTTTGCACCGGCCAATCTCTTGCAGTCCGATAAGCGGTTCGCTGAAAGCTGTCAGTTCCAGTCCGCCTTTTCGTTCGCAGAACTGTCTGATAATGAGCAATGCGATGGGTTCGTCGTCAATAGCGATACAACTAATCTTTTTCATCATAACTGAATACTGAGCCGGATTTTAAACTGGCGGTTTTCTTCTTTCATAATCAGGGTAAAACGGTTGGGATAGAGTAATTCCAAGCGTTTGCGACAGTTTTCTATGCCGATGGCATGAGGGTTAGCATGATTTTCTTTCATAACCGTATTTTCGGTTTCAAAGAGAAGTTCTCCCTTTTTCACTGTGATACGAATAAGAATCAGGCAGTCTACATCCGATGAAACCCCGTATTTGAAAGTATTCTCAACGAAAGTAATGAGAATCATCGGAGGAATCTTCGCGTGTTCGTCATCTATTTGGGTTTCAAATACCACTTGTGTATGCTTGTTTAATCGCAGTGACTGCAAATCGACGTATTGACGGATATATTCTACTTCATTATTTATGGAAATTGTTTCCATAGTGGTCTGAGCATACATATATTTCAGAATATTGGAAAACTTGATGAAAGCCGATTCCGTTTTATCTGATTTGGTTAGTACCAGCCCGTAAAGAGCATTCAGTGTGTTAAAGAGAAAATGCGGGTTGATCTGTGCCTTGTAGAGTGCAAGTTCTGCCCTGTTTTTCTCCGCTTCAATTTCCTGTTTGGACAGTATCTGACGAAAAAGTTCGAAAATCAGTTCGATAGAAAGGCTGAAGCCTGTAACTACAAGAAAGAAAAACCATACGGTTTGCGACCGCAGGTGTTGCCGGGCTTTATGGATTAAAGGGTCTAGCTTATTTGGTTCCGGTGGGTAAGGGAATTGGGTAAGTAGCAGGGTGATAATGACAAGTATTCCCATTAGTAGAAGGATATGTCCGAATTTCCGTTGCATGAAGAGCCTTGGCAGTCTGGCTTTGCGGTAAACGAAGTATAGGCCGTAAAGATAGACAATGAGTGTCAGCATAAAAACAGTGTGATGTACAATCCATCTGTCCACCGGTACCAGCATGATGATAGGCGGCATTATGACCAGGCAGAACAGCAGGTCAATATAAATAGGGATATTGGTTCGTTTCATATTCTCCTTACTATGGATTTAACTCCCGGCAGTATATTTTGTCACTTCTTTGCAAAGATAGAAGATTGTTTTGAAAACCCAATCATTCTTCTTTTGTCGTTCGTCATCACATTTTTGCTGTTCGTCACTACATCTTTATTTTATTGTTTGATAATTCCTAGATTTGGTCAATCGCGTTGATTACTGAATGAACTGCTTATGAATCATTAACAATCATTTTAAATAAAGTCACAATGAAACAACTAATCATTTTTGTCGTGCTTTGCTTGCCGTTGCTATACTCCTGCGGAGCTCCGCAACAGCAGGAAACAGACACTGCGTACAAGACGCTTACCATCAAATCCGGCGATCAGATCCTGAAAACCGGTTATACAGCTACTCTTCGAGGACGGCAGAATGTTGAAATCCGTCCGCAGGTAAGTGGAATTATCACCGAAATATGTATTAATGAAGGTGATGCTGTCCATAAGGGACAGACACTTTTCATTATCGACCAGATCCCCTATAAAGCTGCATTACAAACTGCGATTGCCAATGTTAAGAGTGCAGAGGCTAAACTTGCTACGGCTAAGTTGACCGCAGATAGTAAAGCCGAACTTTACAAAGAACAGGTAGTATCTGAGTTTGACCTGCAAACAGCCCGGAACGAACAGATTGCTGCTGAAGCTGCATTGGCACAGGCGAAAGCACAGGAGGTCAATGCACGCAATGATCTCTCTTATACTGAAGTGAAAAGTCCGGTGGACGGGGTAGCCAGTATGATTCCTTATCGTGTAGGGGCGTTGGTGAACAGTAGTATCACCGAACCGTTGGTTACTGTTTCGGATGATAGCGAGGTATATGCTTATTTTTCGATGACAGAAAACCAGATTCTTGATTTTGTACAGCAGTATGGTTCACTGAAAAAGGCGATAGAACATCTGGATAAGGTAGAATTGACAATGAGTAACGGAAAGACTTATTCCTCTTTAGGAAAAGTGGATGCTATCAGTGGTACGATAGATGAGGGGACAGGAGCGATCAGCCTGCGTGCCGTTTTCTCTAATCCTGATCAGTTTTTGCGTAATGGTGGAAGTGGTACGGTAGTTGTCCCGACAGTAAAGAAGCAGTGCATCATCATTCCCCAGGCAGCTACTTATGAATTACAGAATCGTATATTTGTTTACAAGGTGGTCGACAGTAAAGCACAGTCTGCTCCTGTAGAGGTATTCCGGTTGAATAACGGCACGGAGTATGTTGTTGAGGACGGACTTGCACCAGGCGACGTAATCATAGCCGAGGGTGCCGGACTAGTACGTGAGGGAACAATAATCAAGAGTGGGTCGACTAAAGAATAACATGACGATATGAAAATCAGAACATTTATAGACCGACCTATTCTGGCAGGAGTTATTTCGGTTGTTTTCTTAATTATCGGATTGATAGGACTTTCACAGTTACCTGTTGAGCAATTCCCGGAAATTGCGCCTCCTACCGTCAGTGTTTCGGCCAACTATACCGGGGCCAATGCGGAGACAGTGCAGAAAAGTGTAGTCGTACCGTTGGAGGAAGCACTCAATGGAGTGGAGAATATGATGTACATGACTTCCACAGCTTCCAATACAGGGGCGGCAAAAATTACAGTTTATTTCCGGCAAGGAACCGACCCCGATATGGCAACAGTCAATGTGCAGAATCGTATTGCTACAGCCCAGGGCTTATTGCCGGCCGAAGTGACCCGAAGCGGTATCACTGTCCGCAAACGTCAGACGAGTAACATTAAGGCATTGGCACTATATAGTCCCGACAGTTCTTTTGACGAAAGTTTTCTGAATAATTACCTGAAGATTAACATAGAGCCCCGTCTTTCACGTATTGCCGGTGTGGGTGAAGTGAATGTGATGGGGGCTGACTACTCGCTGCGTATCTGGCTCGATCCCGGAAAAATGGCCAAATATGGTTTGGTGCCATCTGATGTGACTAAGATTTTGGATGAACAGAATCTGGAAGCTCCTACAGGGACACTCGGAGCAGAGTCAAAGAATACTTTTCAGTATGTACTGAAATATCGTGGTCGTTATGAAGAAGAGAAAGATTATGGGAATCTGGTCATCCGTTCTTTGGGAGGAGGAGAAGTACTCCGTCTGAAAGATGTGGCCCGTATTGAATTGGGTTCCAGTTCTTATACATATATCGGAGAAGTGAACGGGCATCCCGGTTCCAACTGTATGATTGCACAGACTTCCGGCTCGAATGCCAACGAGATCATTGAAGAAATAGACAAGGTAACGGCAGATATATCAAAGAGCTTGCCTGAAGGAATGGAACTGGTGGATCTGATGAGTTCGAAAGAATTCCTGGATGCATCTATTAAGAATGTTGTCAAAACATTGATTGAAGCTATATTGCTGGTAGTACTTGTGGTATATGTATTTTTGCAGAGTCTGCGGTCTACCTTTATCCCGGCTATTTCTATTATTATTTCTCTGGTCGGAACATTTGCTTTTCTTTATGTCGCGGGTTTCAGTCTCAATATACTGACTCTGTTTGCATTGGTACTGGTCATCGGGACAGTGGTAGATGATGCCATAGTCGTGGTCGAAGCGGTGCAGGCCAAGTTTGATGAAGGATACAAATCGGCTTATCAGGCAACTATTGATGCAATGGGTGGCATTACTTCGGCACTGGTTACAACTACCTTTGTTTTTATGGCAGTATTTATTCCTGTATGCTTTATGGGAGGAACTACCGGAACTTTCTATACTCAGTTCGGATTGACCATGGCAGTTGCCGTTGCAATTTCGCTGGTCAATGCCCTGACCCTGAGCCCTGCTCTCTGCGCATTGATTATGACTCCCCATATGGAGGCTGTTAAAGGAGAAAAACTCAGTTTTTCTTCCCGCTTCCACATGGCGTTTGATAGTGCGTTCCATCGACTGGTACTGAAATATAAGAGTGGTGTGTTTTTTATGTTGAAACGTAAATGGCTGGCTGGCGCATTATTATTGGTGGCCTGTGCCGGACTATTCATTCTTATGAAAACCACAAAGACCGGACTTGTACCTCAGGAGGATATGGGGACTATCTTTATAGATGTGCGGACATCACCCGGAAATAGTCTGGAAGAAACCAGAATCGTCATGGACGACATAGATAAGCGGATCAATGATATCCCGCAAATCAGAATGTTTTCGAAAGTGACGGGCAATGGTATGATTAGTGGCCAGGGGGCTTCTAACGGTATGTTTATCATCCGATTGAAACCGTGGGATGAACGCAAGGAAAGAGAAGATGGGATCAATGCGGTTATTAATGAGATATACCGTCGTACAGACGATATTTCTTCTGCGCAAGTGATGGCTTTTGCATCACCGATGATCCCCGGATATGGTGTGAGCAGTGGTTTCGAAATTTATGTGCAGGACCAGAAAGGCGGTTCGGTGGAAGATTTGCTGAAATATACCCGTCAGATGATTGAGGCGCTGAATGCGCGACCGGAAATCGGACGTGCTTCCACTTCGTTTGACACTAAATACCCGCAATATCTGGTGGAAGTGGATGCGGCTCTTTGTAAACGGAATGGGGTGTCTCCCTCGGATGTGTTGAGCACCTTGTCGGGTTATATCGGTGGTAATTATGCATCGAATATGAATCGCTTCTCCAAACTTTATCGTGTGATGGTGCAGGCTTCGCCGGAATTTCGTCTGGATACGGAAGCGCTGAATAATATGTTTGTCCGCAACTCCGACGGAAAAATGTCACCTGTCAGCCAGTATCTGACACTGACACGGGTATATGGCGCCGAATCATTGACACGTTTCAATCTTTTCTCCGCTATATCCGTCAATGGTGCTCCGGCAGAAGGTTATAGTTCAGGACAGGCTATTGAGGTGGTACGCGAAGTGGCAGAACAGACATTGCCTGCAGGTTATGGTTTTGAATTCGGAGGTATGTCGCGCGAAGAATCTTCTACGGGAAATACCACTACGCTGGTTTTTATTATCTGCGTAGTGTTTATCTACCTCATTCTGTGTGCACTTTATGAAAGTCTGTTTATCCCGATTGCGGTGATTCTTTCCGTACCATTCGGTCTGGCAGGTAGTTTCCTTTTTGCTAAGATGTTCGGTCTGGAGAACAATATTTATTTGCAGACAGGTCTGATCATGTTGATTGGTCTGTTATCGAAGACAGCTATCTTGCTCACGGAATACGCTTCCGAACGCCGACGACAGGGAATGAGCATAATGCAGGCAGCTATATCGGCTGCACAGGTTCGCCTGCGTCCTATCCTGATGACATCGCTTACGATGATATTCGGTATGCTACCGATGATGTTCGCATCGGGGGTAGGAGCTAACGGAAATATATCTATCGGAGTAGGAACTGTGGGTGGAATGCTGATTGGTACGGTCGCCCTGTTATTTATTGTACCTGTGCTGTTTATTGTTTTCCAGTACTTGCAGGAAAAGCTGATGCCGGCACGTAAGCTGCCAAAACTGGAAGAGAAAAATCTTTAATTAATGAAACGTATGAAAAAGATAATAATATGTTTATTCCTGTCCGTTGGATTGAGTGGATGTCATATATACCGGGCTTATGAACGTCCGGATGAAGTGGTTGCCGATAGTCTTTATCGTCAGTCTGTTGCTGCCGAGGACACCGTTTCGCTTGCTTCCCTTTCATGGAAGGAGTTGTTTACCGACCCGCAGTTGCAGCAGCTTATTGACATTGGTATCCGGAATAATACCGACTTGAATATCGCCCGCTTGAGAGTGGAAGAAGCAGAAGCATTACTACTTTCTTCTAAGTTGGCTTATCTGCCCTCTGTCTCCCTTACTCCACAAGGGACAATGAGCAGTGCGGGTGGTACAAAAACTTCCAAAACCTATAATTTGGCAGCTTCGGCTGACTGGGAACTGGATATTTTTGGAAAACTGACCAATGCAAAACGGGGTGCTAAAGCTGTTCTTGAACAGAGTGAAGCCTATCGGCAGGCTGTACAGACACAGTTGGTAGCTACTATTGCCAATAGTTACTATACATTACTGATGCTCGATAAACAGTTGGATATTACCCATCGCACTGCCGAAACATGGGACGAAAACTTGCGTGCAATGAAGGCCCTGAAAAAAGCCGGACAAACGACTGAGATGGCTGTCGCCCAAACGGAAGCAACCAAACTCTCGACAGATGCTTCCGTACTTTCTATTGAACAGCAGATCAGTGAGCTGGAAAACTCTCTTTCCGCATTGCTCGGTATGACATCACAAACAGTCAAACGTTCCACTCTCGATAGCCAGGAGTTTCCCGAATCTCTTTCAACCGGAGTACCGTTGCAGTTGCTGCAACGCCGTCCTGATATTCGTCAGAAGGAAGCAGAACTGGCTGCCGCGTTTTATGCAACCAATCAGGCGCGTTCCGCTTTCTATCCATCCATTACGTTGAGTGGCTCTGCAGGATGGACGAACTCTGCAGGTGGTGTTATTGTTAATCCCGGTCAGTGGTTGCTTTCAGCTGTAGGTTCGCTGGTTCAACCGCTTTTCAATCGTGGACAGAATATCGCTAATTTGAAAATAACGAAAGCCCGACAGGAAGAAGCTCTGCTTACCTTCCGCCAGAGTCTGCTTGATGCCGGAGCGGAGGTGAATGATGCTTTGGTGCAGTGGCAGACGGCGCGGGGGCGTCTTAGACTTTCCAAGCAACAAGTTGCCTCCCTTCAGTCTGCTGTCCGTAGTTCCGAACTGTTGATGCGGCATAGCTCGCAAAACTATCTCGAAGTGCTTACTGCGCGGCAGACTCTTTTGCAGGCAGAATTGTCTGTTGCTTCCAATCGTTTTGACGAGATACAAGGAGTCATTAACCTTTACCATGCATTGGGAGGAGGTGCTTCTTTATAGGTCTAATGCTAAAAAATGTGATAATTTAGTAGACGTGGAGCAAAAAAAGAGGAAGAATGTAATTTTTAATACCCAAAAATACTATATTTGTATAGCCGTTGAAAGGTGCGTTCATTGAGACTAAATATCGAAAAGCGTTCAGCTTTTTTACGTAGTAACGAAACTACCAATTTCTTTTACCCTTTGGGTGAATATTACAACACGTAAAAATGACTGAACGCCTACGCTTGTTATACATATACTTTGCGTGGGCGTTCTTCTCATTTGTGTTGTAGGGATTGGTAGTTCCTGTTGCTACATTTGGGAAGAAAAGGCTCACGTTTTTTTATATCTATTCTTGACATAACATTCAAAACATATGAAAAGATCTTCATTTTGGGTTTTATCGTAAAAGTGCGTTGCTTTTTTAACGAGTTAGTTTTCCTTTTTATTAATTAAAAAAAAGACTACTATGGATAAGAAAATCGTAGGTGCCAACGCAGGCAAAGTATGGCACGCCCTTAATGAGGCTGATGGAATTTCGATTCCCGAACTTGCCCGGAAAGTAAACCTGAGTGTGGAAAGTACAGCTCTGGCAGTCGGTTGGCTGGCTCGTGAAAACAAGGTAGTGATTGAACGAAAGAATGGATTAATTGAAATTTATAATGAAGGTCATTTTGACTTTTCTTTCGGATAAGTATAATGAATATAATGCTGGTTAGGTTATATAATGAAAGAAGCTCTCGATAAAAAACTGAATTCAGTGATATTGAAAGCTTCTTTTTATTATATACCTTGTGTAAAAATGTCTTGTTGAAGAGTAACTGTAATGGAGTGTTCACCCTTCCCTGTTATGATAATTACCTTATTTCTTTGTCAGAAACTTCTTGCTCAACCACTTTCTTACAGGCTCGTCATACAGTTTCAGGCAAAGGTAAGCCAACACAATGCTTCCGAAGAAGACACATAAGGCTACCGGCCATGACTGGGAGAAAGTGATATGTGGCTCTTTGCTCCATAACCAGGCATAGAACAGATACATGAAAGGATAATGTATGATATATACCGGATAAGATATATCTCCCAGGAATTTACAGATTTTGGCTGTACCTTTATCCGTCGTTTTTCCCGAAGCACCCAGATAGACAAGTAGCGGGAAAATAAGAATGGTGCATATAGCATCGTAAATACCGTTCATCCACTGCGAAGTATGACCGCCAACGTACGGCATGGAAAGTAAAACGAGAGTTGCTACGCTGCATATCCAGAAAGCACCTTTGATATGGACAGGTTTAAAGATGCGTGACATCAATAATCCGATAGAGAATGCGAACAGCATACGTAGAAAACCTCCGATCAGGTTATAGTCGATCATCGACCAGCCTACTCCCAGATGATAGTTGCCGGAAAGATTGAATATCGAGAAGGAAGCCAATCCGATTCCTGCTATCACAACGAGTATCGTAAGTGCTTTGGTAGACAGTCGGCGAATAAATAGGGCATACAAAATATTACCGATATACTCGAAGAACAAAGACCAGCTGGGACCATTCAAAGGGTACATCTCGCCGTTTCCACGGACCTCGGGACCCGTGCCCGGAACAGCCGGAATCAGGAAAAGATTGAGAAGCATAGCCACCATTACCATTGATATGGAAACACGGGTACCGTCCCACTGCTCGCAGCCTTGTATGCAAAATGTGATAGCACCCAAAACGGCTCCCATAACAACCATCGGATGCAGACGGATTAACCTGCGTTTGAAAAACTCTTTTGGGGTCATCGTTGTTTTCCAGCGGTCATCATAAGCATAGCCAATAACGAAGCCCGAGAGAATAAAGAAGAAATCGACAGCCAGATACCCATGATTGAATTTTTGGTCTATGGGACTTGTAGCAAAACCTTCGAATACATGATACCATATCACCAAAAGAGCCGCAACCCCTCGCAGTCCGTCAAGGAGTACGTAATGGGGTTTAGAGTCTGCAAATGCAGAGGAAGAGATTTTTTGCATGTTTTAAGTTATTGTTCAAATTAGTATTAGTCATTGAAGAAGCCGCAAAAATACGGAATTTATAAGTTTAAAAATTTGTCCTGCATCAAAATCTTGCCGTGTATGGGAATTATTTGTATGCTCTGAGGCGGCTGAGTGTTGATAGTGTGATGCCCAGATAAGAGGCGATATATCCCAATTGTATCCGCTGGCACATTTGAGGAAACTGAAGTTTGAATGCTTCATATCTTTCTTTTGCAGACAGGGTGAGGCGGTCTTTGTGCGAACGGTGCAGGCGTCTGTATGAATCACTCTTCCCCAGTTTGCCAGTTCGATATTGGTCTGAAACAGCCGGAGCAGATCGGTTAGTGATATTCTGTATGCGACGACGTCCTCAAGCGTTTCCACAAATTCTTCACTCATCTTATTATAATACAATTCATCCATGCTGAAGACAATCGCTCCTTCGCACGCAAAGGAAGTCGTTATTTCCTCTCCGTTTACCAGCCAGAAAGAGCGGGTCATTCCTTCTTCAATAAAATAAGCCGATTTGCAAAATTTGTCAGCCTCTATCAGTTGATGTCTCTTTGGAAAATGACATAATACTGTATTTTCTTTTAGTATTTGTATCGTTTCATCCGAAATGGGATACAAAGAGTTCATCTTATCTATAATGTTTCTCATAAAGTAGCCTTAATAATTTTCTGTCAAGTGCAAAAATAGGAAAAACAATTCTGCCTACAATAGATGCCGGTGAAAAAGGGGGGTGTTTTATCGATTCGTTCACTAAGGAGGAGAGAAACCGGAGAGTGGGAACTGCTGCTGAAAGACAAAGAAGGTACATTTCATTCTTTGGTGAAATGTACCTTCTTTGATATCGGGAAGAGGCTAAACACATGAGTATAGCCAGCTTATTCCGGAAACGGTATACATCAATTGATGTTGCTTACCTTGGATTCTGCTGTATATTCGGATTGGCATCTATCTCGCTTTGTGGAATAGGCAGAGCTATTCTCAGGTCGGTAGCTTCTATCTTTTGTGCGTTAGACGCTTTCAAAGTCTCAAGATGCCAGCTGCCCTTGCGTTCAATAGCCAGACCATTGCGCAAGTAGTCATAGAAGACTTCCCCTTCGCCAACCAGTTCCTTGCGGCGCTCTTTAAGAATCCTGTCCAGAGTAAAAGTCTCCGTTGATACTTGCTGACTGGTATCCGTGGTACGGCGGCTGATGATGTCATTCAGATAACCTTGTGCTTCTTCAAGATCCGTTCCTTTTTTCAGTCCTGCTTCAGCCGCGTTCAGATAGACTTCGGAAAGGCGGATGATGCAAATGTTATTAGTTTTGGGATCATCTCCGGTCTTGCCGGGGAACTTGGTAAGATAGACTTTCTCGTGCATGGCGGCAGCCGGAAGTCCGGTGTTGTTTTCGATGACAGATTCCTTTGTCAGGCAGTGGCGTACATCCTTGGGGTCTTCATTCAGCAGGTTCAGGAAATCTTCCGACAAGATCAGATTATTCCAGTCGACCGTTGCTTCGTTGGCATAAACCATCGGAGCACCCTCACCGCCCGTACCTCCTGAAGGTTCGGATAAAGTGATGTAAAGTTCGAATAATGATTCGGACTGGAAATCCTGTCCCCATACATTGGGATATTCCTCATAGCTGTAAAGCTGATAACGTCCGCCGTTGTTTTTGATGACGTCCGTAGCGGCATCATAAGCCTTCTGATATTCACCCATATTCAGATAGACTCTTGATAGTAATGCCTGAGCTGCCCAGTAGTTTATATAGCCATTGGATGTCTCTTGTCTCAATCCGGACAGTGCATTGCTCATGTCGCTGACTACCTGTTCGTAGCATTGCGCTACAGTGTTGCGTGACGGTTTATGTGTGGGATCGGAAGGGGAGGTCTCGATGGGTACTCCCAATGAAGCCCCCTTGTCATTCGTATAAGGCATTCCGAACAACCGGGTCAGGTTGAAGAGGGAAAGTCCCCGCATCACCAGTGCTTCGGACTTGATGCGGTTCAATTCTTTAGTATCACTGCTTTGAATACTGCCCGACTCTATTTTCTGTATCAGATTATTTGTCTGTCGTATTACTTTATAAACAGTATTCCACGGCAGTACAATATTCAGATTATCGGAAGCGAGCACATTGTATTCGTAGTAGGGAGATACACGTTTTCCGTCTCCTTTGGTGATACGTGCCTGTACATCGGTGGCACGGCAATCGCCGTAATACCAATAGTTGTCTCCGTAGTAGCTATGGCCGGATGCCAGACGATAAATTCCGTTCAGAGCGATCTGGGCATCGTCCAGTGTTACGATGGCCTGTCCGGTTTCTACCGAGCTGGTGGTGTTAAGGTCTAGCCAGTCTGCCGAGCAGGAGCTGTTCAGTAGAGCCATTGCTGTAAGTATGTATATATGAATTCGTTTCATTATGTTGTTTATTTAGTTAGAATGATAGGGATGTTAGAATGATAATTGAGCTCCGAAACTGAAAGTACGCATGGCGGGAGCCTCACAAAAGACTTCACCGTTAACGGGTGTTTCGGGGTCATACTGTTTCCATTTGGCCCAGGTCAGCAGATTATTTCCCGAGAAATATACCCGTACTTTGTCAATCATCAGCTTTTGAGTCCACTGGTTGGGCAGTGTGAAGCCGAGGGTAAAGTTTTTCAGGCGTAAATGATCGGTACTGTGGATATAGCGGGACGAGTTGGTGGAAGTAGCCGGTTCACCATATACGAAACGTGGGGTATCCGTCTGATCTCCGGGCTTTTGCCAACGGTTCATCATGTATGCGGGCAAGTTGTATCGTGAACTGTAGATGGAACTACTGCCGTTTTCAATATAAGTTCCCAGTTTGTCGAATGAGTAACCGCCCAGTGAATAAGTTAGTGTAAAGGTCAGGTCTATCCATTTGTAATTCAGGATATTGGTGAATCCTCCTGATACTTTGGGAGTAGCGGTTTTGTACGGAATAGATTCTGCTTTGGCAGCGTCGGTGGTGAGTTCCCGATTGTAGCTTCCGTCTTCATTTTTTGTATTCAGATAATATTGGGCAGAACCGGTCAGCGGGTCTACTCCGGCAAACTCTTTTACATAAAACGTATGATAGGGGAGTCCCACTTTATGGATGAACCATGTTCCCTCAATCGTCTGGTCTAATAGTCCGTTGAGTGAAACGATCTTATTCCGGTTATGGCTCAGGTTGAAAACACTGGTCCAGTTAAAGTCGTTGGAAACAACATTCAGCGTACGCAATTCAAACTCTACTCCCTTGTTGTTCAGGCGTCCGATGTTGCTTAAATAACTGGTAAATCCGGTAGTGGCGCTGATGGGGAGACTGTAAAGCAAGTCTTTGGTATCCCGGTTGTAATATTCCAGACTCGCAAAAATACGATTGATAAATGAAAGATCGATGCCCAGATTCAGGCTGTAATTCTTTTCCCATGTCAACAGATCATTGGGTTGTGCCGATTCATACGATCCGGCTGCCTCCATGTAGTTTTCTCCATAACTGTACAATCCTTTGTAGCCGTAGTATGAACCGGGCTGATTTCCGTTTACACCATACGAGGCACGTATTTTGACATCACTCAGAACTGGCTTTACGGCTTTCATGAAATTCTCGTTGCCTAAATGCCACATACCTGACACAGACCAGAAATTTCCCCAGCGGTTGTTGGGTGAAAGGCGTGAACTTCCGTCGCGACGGTAACTTCCGGCGATGTAGTAACGGTCGTCATAGTCATAATTCAGTCGTGATAGATAAGAAATCATCCGATAGGCTTGGGTGGCAGACTTAAAACTGTTCAATACGGCGGCATTATCCGGTTCTGTCAGTTTATCACTGGGGAGTTTGGACTTTTCACCCGAAGCGTGGTCTGTCTGGTAGCTTTCTATTTCATAAGCCGCCAATACATCGAGATGATGTTTGCGGGCGAAAGTACGCACATAGTTCAGTGAGGTCGATGAGATCAGTTTGCCGTATTCAATGAAGCCTTTGGCTGTCTGGGCGTCGCTTCCGCTTTTAGGACCTGCCGAGCTCAGAGGGTTATAGTAGCGTGAATCCTTCTGGATAGTATAATCATAGCTTAATGTCTCTTTTAGTTTGAGACCTTTGATCGGCTCTATCGCTGCGTAACCGGTTGAAAACATACGTGTCATGCGCACACGGTTGTAATCGGTGAGTATGTCGCGCAACGGGTTCAAGCTGGTGCCGTCATAAGCTCCTACGTAGTTTCCTTCTTCATCACGCACCACCATGGAAGGGGTCATGGTCATGGCTACGCACAAGAAAGGGTTGATGGATGATCCGCGTTCCTCATTCATTTCCTGATTCATTTGCGAGAACATCATATTTGCTCCTACTTCCCCGTATTTGCCGACTTTCTGCGTCATGTTCAAGCGCGCAGAGTAACGGTCCAGGCTGGAGTTTTTGGCCAATCCTTCCTGATTGTTGTAGCCGAGCGAAGCATAGAATGTAGAACGGTCGTTACCGCCGGAGACGGAAGCTTCATAACTCTGATGCATAGCGGTGCGGAGCAGCTCTTTTCGCCAGTCCGTGTATCCCATGGCCGGCTTATATGCATATGTGCCGATATTGGAATTGGCATATTCATTCGGAGACTCCATACCGTTGTCTATTGCGTAATTCAGCAATCCTTCATAGAGCAGTTCTTTCCGTTGGTCACCGTTGAGGGTAGGGCGGAAGTCGACGGCCGCATGAGAGAAGCCGCCTGATACGTTCAAGTCCACGCGTACCTTTCCGGTATTTCCTTTTTTAGTCGTGATCAATATGACGCCATTGGCGGCGCGGGAACCATACAGGGAAGCCGCTGCCGCATCTTTGATTACAGTCACGTTTTCAATATCCGACGGATTCAGTGTACTCATTATATTGGTCTTGGAGTTGTTCATATATGCTGCATCAGGACCACCGGAACTCATACTCCCGGAAGTAACTGGTACTCCATCAATGACAAACAAAGGTTCCTGTGAAGCGTTGAACGATCCCATTCCTCTGATGCGAATACTTTGGTTGGCACCCGGTTGACCGGAACTGCTGGTTATTTGTACACCGGTAGTCATACCTTGCAACTTTTGCTCAACGCTCATCACGGGTACTTCTTTCAGCATGTCTGTACGCAGCGTATTGGCCGATCCTGTGAACGAGGATTTGGAGAAATTACCATATCCTGTTACTACTACTTCGTCAATATCCATCGTTTCGGGGATCAGTACTATTTTGAGTTCTTTCTCTCTGCGGGGGACGCGTATTTCCTGTGTCTTCATTCCCACATAAGATACGACCAGCATCTTGGTTCCGGTTTCCACGGACAACTGAAACTGACCGTTGATATCGGTAATCACTCCTTTGGTGGGATTCCCCTTTACACTGACGGTGGCACCGATAAGTGGTTCATTATCCTCTGATGATATAACAACACCGGATATGTTCAGTTGCTGAGCGGATGCATATGAAATACTCAACAAACAAAACAGTAAGCTAAAACATAATGTTAACCTTTGATTAATCTTCATACTTTTATATTTAAAAATACATTTGCTATAAAGTCGATACAAAGGATATACCAATAGGATATAAAGAAATGCTGAAAAGATAAGATACAGATTAACAGCGGGGTTGAAAAAAATGATATTATTGGGGAGGTGTGGAAAAATGTGGAAAGGTGTGGAAAATATCCCCAATCATTGGTACGATAAATAGCATGGCTATATGGATTATCGTACCGATAATGATTGGGGATATAGATATTCACTGTGTAGGCAGCATTCGCTCCTATGTTCAGATAAACGTCAGTTTCTGCGGTAATTCAGATAAACTTCTGCTATAGGCATGATAAACGTAGTGTTCAAACAAGTTAATCTAATCGGCAGATGGATTTACAGAATTACTTAAAGTTCACACTTTGGCATCCGCTGCCCTCCGATGTAAAGTCCCTTCACTTTTAGGTTCATGATTCCTGAAAATGTTGAAGATGGATGTGCTATCGGTTTTACAAAATAGATGTTTTTCATCACAAAATTTTGTATCATCTGGTTGTTGTCTACCATAGTTTGGATAAGAGCCCATTTATTTCCCGGTTTCCAGAACGAACAATTTTTAATTTCGATCTTTTCATATAAAGGCCAAGAAGTGGAACTATTGTAGTTCACGAATCGGATGTCTCCACTACCATTTCTGCCGACTATTGCATGATAATTATCAAAATAGAAGCCTTTTAGTAGTCTGCCGCACGTGTCGGTTTCAGGATTGTTGCTCTTGGTATTGATTCCTGCGCGTATACAGTGGGCTAAGCGTGTCCATCCGATGGCATTGCTAATACGGATGTTCTCGGTATCGGAGTTGCTCCAGTTGAGGCGATCTTTGTTGTAGACACCTGCAGCCGCGAAAGTATTTCGTATTTCTGCCGGATTTGCGTCCGTATTGGTTAAATTGATGGATTTGTTTTCAGTGTAGGTGCGTCTCGGAAATTCATTCGAGGGATTATAATGACCAGTTGCAAACGCATCGTCATTTCCTAAAGTAATGGAGCCATTGACTGTGATGTTCTTGCCACTTGAAAGATTGAGTCCGTCAATCCATCCATGATTGTAGGGAGAAAGGCCTTTTATGTTGTTCAGATTAATGTCCACGACATCATGTGTTTCCCAATTCCATTGCTGAGAATCTCGCATATATGTATCATTAAATGTGATGTTGTTTGATTTCTTTATCACTACACCACCTTGATGTGGGGTGTTTTTTGCGTCTTTTCTGTCGGTTGAGAAAGAGAGGCAGCCTTGCCCATCATGTATGCCACGACCGGAAATTGTTATATAGCTGGAGTAGGCAATGTATATTGCAGGCTCGATAGCTTCTCTACATTCTTTCTGACGGTTTATCATGAGTGCATTTTCGTCGGTATAAACGAAAAGAGGTTTTCCACCATTGTTGGCGTCTCCGTTCCAGTTGTGTATTTTAAGTCCCGACCAGAGATAGACACCGGCGGGGATGTATAGTGTATTGAGTTCGGGTGTATTTTTGATTTTTTCCAAAGCCGCTTGTAGTGCATCAGAGAGGTCGTTGCTGTCTCTTGCTCTTAAGTTGGGGAAGGCTACTCTTTTGCTTGTATATGAGACGAACCGACCTGCTTCGTGATTCCAGGTGAATAATCTTCCATCATTAAGACTAGCGTCTGTAACGCTCCCCGCAGGGCGGCAGATCTGTCCGACTGAGTCCGTATTTGGATTTTTTCGCAGATAGTTTTCAGAAAACGTCTTGAAATTAAGTACATTGGGGGCAGAAAGCGAGGGTTGCTTTGCTGGTTCCTCCAGAGGGTCGTTTATAAGCGTAAGTTGCGGGTTAGTTGTGGAGGCATCTTGCGGATCATCCCCGTTGATAATCACTATGGCATATGGCAAGTCTTTCACCATTTCGAATGTGAGTGTTTTTCTGTCAGCACTGATCGCAAGCGCCTTTTGTGGATAAAAGCGCACTGGGTGGATAGTAACACTGTTGATCTCGGTCCCTCCTATGATATTGATCTCAATTTTAGGTGTCAAGCTGTTTGAGGCAAAGCGGGCAACATCCATATTATGCCCTTGATTTCCGTTAACAGTATTGTCGTAACGGATGGCAGGTACACTAACATTTGCGACTTTCACACCAAATCGTGCGGATATAACGTCATTTCTTACATGTGAAGGGTAGGCTACTCCGCTCGGTCCTGTGGCTGGGATGGTAAATGGTGTGTATGCATGTACGATATTGTTTTGTGCATACAAAGGTACTTCTGTCAATAAGAATAACATTACTGTCAGAATGTTGCAAAATAAAAAATTTCTATTCATAAAATTATTTATATAATAACTATTATTTATTTCAAATTATAGGTTTACAAAGAACGGAATTTTTTTTGAGAGTAATTAGGCTGAAAAGACACAGGGGGTATCCTTTTACGTTGCATTGCTTAAAAAAAAAGAATTATGATTCAAATTAACCTATAAAATGCAATAAATAATCCCGAAGGAGTGAGTTTTATTCAACCTTGCATTATAAAATTGAAAAATAGAAGGGCAAAGAATCTGTAAGAGCGGTTTCACTGAACGATACAAAACATGTATTTGTCGGATGAACTTTATTTTATCATAAACATATTAGCATTTGTTTTAAAA
>ENA-UONX01000587-UONX01000587.1-human-gut-metagenome-genome-assembly--contig:-P74old-NODE-587-length-48903-cov-6.288302_pt1 | contig 48903 bp, 48 predicted proteins | sample MGYA00242466_ERZ724013 | MGnify/ENA metagenome assembly ERZ724013 | reverse complement strand
AAACAGGTTTCTTGTTTGATTCTTCTGAACTAGAATCTGTATTTCCAGAAGACTGCATTTGAACATCTGTCATAGTCGATATTTCGGTCATAAAAGTAGTATGATATTTCTGAAAATTCATAACACTCATAGGACTTTCCGGTAGTCCAAACGGAATCAGCAGCCTGATTGCAACAATCAGCCAAAGTGCATAGATCACACCGTTTTTGATTCTTCCTCGCAGAAAAAAACGCAGCAGAATTATCACAATTATCAGAAAAGAGGAACTGATTACAGTTTCAATCATTGTCGTCACGCTCCGCCTGATGCAAGATGTTTTGTAACTCTTGAAGGTCATCTTCAGAAATTGCTTTCTGTGCAAGCAAGGAGTTAACCATAAGTCCAATGCTTCCATGATAAATCCGCTTCAAAAATGACTTCGTTTCGGCAAGCTCCGCATCTTCCCGTTTTAAAATAGAATAATATTTTTTCGCTCGTTCTTCTTTTTCGTATTCAACTGCTTTTTTGGTCTCCATTCGTTTCAAAAGCGTAATAACAGTGCTTTTGTCCCACCCCGTTTCTTCCTTCAGTGCAGCAGTTAACTGCATAATCGTAACTGGCTCAAGCACCCAAATTTTAGACATCACTTTCCATTCCGCTTCTGAAAGGCTTATTTTCTCATTCATCGTTTATTCCTCCTACAGGTTTACAATTGTCTACCATCATATTATAGCAAACTGGTGCACACTTGTCAACCACTTTTCAAAATAACATTGCATAAAAATTGCAGCTTTTATTTGTGCAACTTGACATATTTTTATAAATCACTTCCATTTCTCTTGACGCCAATGAAAACTCACGTTATAATAATTAAACTGGCAGTTTAATTTTAAAGGAGTTGATGCAGGATGCAAACCAAAAAGAAAAAACGAATTGCATACAATCAAGCTAACATACTTGACGCTGCAAAAGAATTGTTTCAAGTAAACGGCGTTTTAAGAACGACTGTTGATGAAATTGCTCGTACTGCTGATTGCAGCAAAGCAACTATTTATGTGTATTTTCAGAACAAAGATGATATCTACTATCATATTGTTTTAGAATACATGACAGTTTTACGTGATGGCGTGAAAGACTGCTTTTCTGGTGCGACCGATTACGAACGTGCATACTTTTCTTTATGTGACATGTTGGTGCAGTTTGAAAAAAATTATCCCCTATATTTTGAATGCATTCTCGGAAACATCAGCGTAGAACAGAAAAAAATGGAAGAGCTTCCCGTTCTGAAATCCATTTTTGATGTAGGGGAAGAAATCAATGCAATCGTATGTCAATTCTTAGAAAGAGCCAAAATGGATGGCTTTATCCGTGTGGATGTCCAGCCATTGCAGGCTACTTTTGTTATGTGGTCAAGCATTTGCAGTTTGATTTCACTTTACTCGAATAAGCAGACTTACTTGGAAAATAGCCTGGAAATGAAACAGGAGGAATTTCTCAATTATGGCTTTACTATGATACTGCGAATGGTTGCAAATGGAGGAAAGTGATATGATTTTGGGGATCATAACAGCCATATTTTTTCTTGCTGAATGCATGCTGTTTTTGTGGAACAGATTCAGAAAAAGTCCCAGTAAGCGAATCATGAAAATCCATTGTATCGGTGGCTTTGTTACGCTTACCTTAGCAGCAGTACATTTTATAAGCGTACTGCAACTGTGGTGGCAACGTCCGTTACTGATGAACATTTCAGGCTGCGTTATGCTTGTTTGTATTGCTACGATATGTATACTTTTTATTATTAAGAAAAATAAGGCGGCGGTACATAGAATTTTAGCATGCATTGTGATTGCCATGCTGGGTATGCATATTTACAGTGGGATTTCCAGTTTTTCCAATTACAAAGTGCAGGTAAAACAAATTGATATTGAAAATATCAATATTTCTACAATACCAAATGGCATTTATGAGGGAGAATGTAATGTCGGCTATATTTATGCACATGTTAGCGTTACTGTGTTAGATGGTGAAATTACAGATATTGAGATTCTAGAGCATCGAAATGAACGTGAAGTGGTGGCAGAAAACATTGTGTCTTCTATCATCTCACAACAGAAGATTGATGTTGACGCAGTTACTTCTGCAACAAATTCCAGTAAGGTAATCCAAAAAGCAATAGAAACCGCACTGAAAAGTGCCTGATGAGGTGTAAATAAGATGACAGGAATTTATTTCAGTGGAACAGGCAATACAAGATTTTGCCTCTCCCAATTTTTAAGCAAGATCAGCAACAATCATGCAATGTATTCTATTGAAGACAACCGGTCTGTTGCTGCAATCTTAGAAAGTAAGGATATTCTATTTGCCTATCCCATCTATTACAGCAACCTTCCGAAAATTGTTCGGGATTTTATTGAGCAGAATAACACATTATGGAACGGAAAGAATATTTATATCATTGCAACTATGGGACTTTTCAGCGGCGATGGTGCGGGGGTATCCGCACGAATTTTCAAAAGATATCATGCAAATATTGTTGGAGGGCTACACCTGAGAATGCCAGATTGCATCGGTGATGTCAAGAGCCTGAAAAAGCCTTTTGAGGAAAACAGGAAGATCATACAGGCGACTGGTGATAAGATCGACCATGCAGCAAATCTGTTTTTAAACCATAAACCCACACAGGATGGCTTGAATCTATTCTATCATCTTGCAGGTTTATTTGGTCAACGGTTGTATTTCAGAGGAAAGACGAAAGCGTATACGAAAAATCCTAAAATTGACAGAGAAAATTGTATTGGTTGTGGTATATGTGAGAAATTATGTCCCATGCAGAACATACATATCAAAAATAGCAAGGCAACTTCCGGCGATCAGTGTACCATGTGTTATCGCTGCTTCAGCAGTTGTCCAAAGAAAGCAATCACACTGATTGGAAAAGAAGTACTGGAACAACATAAAATAGAACGATATCTATAAAAATACAAAAAATCCGTCTGCTCCATGGCAAACGGATTTTTCTAATATTCTGTTTTCTGTGCACTTATTCTGCCAAAAGCTTCTCTACTGCCGCTAGCTTTGCACTGCATACGAAGACATCCATTGCCTTTTGCAGTTCTGCTTCGGTCGGGAAGGTCGGAGAAATCCGGATGTTTTCATCCTCCGGATCCATCCCATACGGGAACGATGCCCCTGCACCCGTCAGTACGACACCAGCTTCTTTACAAAGCTGTACGATCCGCTTGGCACAGCCCTTCTGATTGAAGGAGATAAAATAGCCGCCCTTTGGATTCGACCAGTTTGCAATGCCCAGATCGTGCAGTTCCTTTTCCAGTGTATCGACTACAATGGCAAACTTTGGTGCGATCAGCTCTTTATGCTTCTTCATGTGTTCCACCAGGTTTTCAAACTTGCCATCAAAGAACCGTAGATGCCGCAGCTGATTCATCTTGTCAAAGCCAATTGTGGCAAAACCAAGGGCGTTTTTCAGGCTTGCAATGTTCTTTTCACTGGCTGCCATGACAGCCACACCGCTGCCCGGGAACGTAATCTTAGAAGTAGAAGCAAACAGATAGCAAATATCCTCGTTGCCGACTTTCCTAGCTTCTTCCAGCAGATTTGCCTGTACCGGCGGATTGTCAACCAGATGATGTACACAATAGGCATTATCCCAGAAAATCCGGAAATCGGCAGCCTTTGGCTTCAATGCTGCAAACCGCTTTACCACTGTATCACTGTATACCACACCGCCTGGATTAGAATACATTGGCACACACCAAATACCCTTGATGCTGTCATCCTCTGCAACCAGTTTTTCCACCAGATCCATATCCGGTCCGTCTTCCTGCATGGGCACATTGATTAACTCCATACCAAAGAACTGTGTCACCGCAAAATGGCGGTCATAACCCGGTACCGGGCACAGAAACTTCACCTTATCCAGCTTTCCCCACGGCGTGCTACCCAATACACCATTGGTCATCGCAACGGACATTACCCAATACATAATGTTCAGGCTGGAGTTACCATATACAATCAATTCTTCTGGCTTTACACCCAGCATTGGTGCGAAGAAACGCTTTGCTTCTGGCAGTCCATCCAACACACCGTAGTTCCGGCAGTCCGTACCATTTTCCGCTTTGTAGTCATCTGGCTTCAGGCAATCCATCATTCCCATGCTCAGCTCCAGCTGTGCAACCGCTGGCTTTCCTCTGGACATATCCAGTTTCAAATTCTCTGCCTGAAACTGCTGATATGCCTTCTGACATTCTACCTGAAATGCCTGCAGTTCCTCCCCATTCTTTTCCTGTAATCTCATTGTTCGCATGTGAATTTCCCTTTGGAAATTCTACTCCTTTCTGCAATCTTCCATACACACAGTTCCCATCGAACCGTGCGGTTTTGTTACTGCTCTATTATAGCATATCTTTCACTGGCTTGCAAGTGTTCGCGAGGAAAAAACAAAAATTTTAAAAAAAGAGAAAACAGCCGCCATTTTCCTTATGGTTCTGCTGTTTTCTCTCTCTTCCAGTTTGATTTTTCAACTGGATGCTTTTTGAATACCACTGCCAATCGCATAAAATACACCGCCGGCATACTGGCATTTCTCTGTCAAATCGCCACAGACAAGCCGGGCTGCTCGTTCCTCTCCCATATATCGTTTTGCATACTGTTGAATTTCCTGCCAATAGGGAAGGGTAAAATCCAACCGATATAAATACAGCTGGTCAATCTGATATAACAACAAAAGATTATTCCATATCTGACAAAACTGCTGCATGATTTCCTCCATCAACGGCACAAGACAAGGGTCAAAGTCCCTGCCTTCGGCACAAGATGCGGTAAATAGCATTGGCAACGTCAGCTGCTCCAGCTTGCCGCCTGTTAAACGATAGAGCACGGGCGTCTGTTTCTCACTGTAATAAGGAGCGGTTCGCTGTATCAATGCCGCCGATGTCAGCTGTGTGCCTATCGTTTCTTGTTCAGAAAGATAAAAGTCATTCATAGAAACCGGCTCTTGATACAGACATGCAACCAGATAGGTTCGGCTTGCAAAAGAAATATAATAGGCATCCCCATCTGCACAAAATAACGCAATTGTTTCTTGTTTTGCATGCTGATAAAGATAGTAGGCGGTCATAGAGGAAAGTGCATTGCCCATAAAAACAGGAACTTGCAACTGTTGCGACAGAGATTGTTCCAATTCCTCCATTTTTGCAATCTTTTCCTGCGGAAACAGCCGGTGTAAAACAGAAGGCATCATGCCAAGTCCCATACCAAGGATTCTTTCTGTTTCAATATAGTTGCTCTTTAAAATCTGTCGCACCACGGCGATGATCTGCGTTTCCAGGCTATCACAGGAGGCTGCTGCAATCTCAAATGGAACCCGCTGCTTTTCCAGCGTATTCCATCCCAAGGTTGTCAATCCCACTACAATATTATTGGCATCTACAGATACTGCAATCAGTAGCCATCGAGACGGATGAATATCCAACAACATTTTCCGTCTGCCTTTTCCTACAACGGTTGGTGATGCTCCCACCTCTTCCAGGAAGCCTTTTTCCAGCATTTCCTGTATTAGTAAGGAGACGGCTCCACGTGTCATCTGCAAAGCAGCTGCAATTTCTACACGGGAAATTGCACCATGCTCTCGTATCAGCTGCAACACCTGCAAGTAAACATGCTGCCGTTCATAGTATTTGTCCTCTATCCGTTTCCACACCTTATACTCGCTCCCTTGTTTCGTCTTTGCATCCTATTCATGTTTTATATCGTCTTTCTTCTCTGCAATTATACTATTATTTTAACAATCTCATTTTATTTTTGCAAGTTTTACCGCCGATTTTTCTTAAAAATTTACAACTCATCTAAACAAACAAAAATTTTTAAGTGATCTTATGTCAACATACTGAAAATTTGAATGATGAGTGGCATGGTACCCATAGAAAGAATCGTCGTTGCAGCAAATATCTGTGATGCATAGATATCGTTCAAGCCATGTACCTGACACTGTAATGTGCACATGGCAGCAGACGGTGCAGCAGTCAGCAACAAGACCACCGTTCGTACTTCCATGGATACAAACGGCAAACAAAGACACATTGCCATCACTGCCAGCGGAATGACCAGCAGTTTCACGAAACTGACCCAATAAATCCGTACGGTACGCAACGCACCAAGTAAATTTGCCTGTGCAACACTGACCCCGGAAGCAATCATGGCAAGCGGCGTATTCAGATCAGCAATATAGCCCATTGTATCCATCAGCAGACCTGGAATGGGGATTTGTACAAAATACAAAATCAATCCGACTGCAATCCCGATGATGGTCGGTGAACGGAAAATTTTCAGCATTTTTTTGAAATCCCTGGTCTGTGTCAGCTGCATAATACCATGTGTCCAGGAGAACAGGAAAAAAATCGTCAGGAAAGCAGTCACATAAAAGACACCTTCCGCCCCAAACAATGCACTTGCCAACGGGATGCCCATAAAACCGCAGTTACTGTAGGTCGCTGAAAACCGTTCAATTGGTATCAGCTTTCCAGCATATTTTCCACGAAACAACAACATGGAAAGCAAAATCGCAATGACATAAGAAGCCGCTGCCAATACAAACGTCAGCAGCAAATTCACAACCAACTGCCGATCATATTCTTCCTCCAGATAGGCATGCACAATGATGACAGGAGTGACAATCTCCAAAACTAGGTTCGAAAGCTGTTTTCCACCCTCCCGACTGACAATGCCGGTACGATACGCCAGCATCCCCACCAGAATCAGAATCAGCATAATAATTGCTTGTTGTAAAATAATTCCAGCCATAATGCATACTCCCTTTCGCACAGTCTGTCAAAACAATCTGTGCCCTTCCATAATAAAGACCGCCCGTTTAGCAGGAACGAAACAGGCGGTCACTTCCTTGATAGTATAACATGGTATTTTTTATATTTTATAGATTTTGTATAAACATTGGTTGAATTTGTTGTCCTTCCAATGCTGCCGCTACAGTATCCGGCAGACGAGTAAAATCTGCCACCAAAGAAGCAGGCTTTTTCACAGGAGCATCCTGCCGCAGCGGTACAAAATAATAATTTTTCGCATTCAGCAGCAATCCAAGATTTTTGGCTGATGCACGCAGGGCATCGTTGGTTGCCAATGCCAATATAATTGGTTTTTCGTTTCGCAGCATGGATTTGACTGCCATTGTAACAGTGGTGTCGGTAATGCCGAGTGCCAACTTTGCCATGGTATTTGCGGTACAAGGGGCAACGACAATGGCATCCAGTAAGTCTTTTGGTCCAAGCGGCTCTACCGCAGAAATGCCCAAAAGTGCCTTATTTGCACAGATTTCCTCTAATTTTTTCTGTTGGTCGGCAGCCTTGCCGAAACGGGTGTCCAAAGCGGCAGCGTGTTCCGAAAAGATTGGCGTGACGGCATAACCAGCAGCGACCAGCCGTTCTGCCTCTGCAAAAGCAGCGGAAAAGGTACAAAACGAACCAGTCACCGCAAACCCGATTCGCTTACGAAGTGTTTCTTGCATATGCGAGTCCCCTCTCCTGTAAAATATGGAAGATGGTTTTCGCAATTATTTCTCCAGCGGTCAGCGGTGCGACTTTACCGGGCAGACCCAATGCCCAGATGACACGGCGTTTCAGGCGTTCTGCAGCATCAAAATCCGTCCCCCCTGGCTTTGATGCCAGATCAATCACCAGTGCATCCGACTGCATATTGGACAAGGCTTTTTCATCCAGCATCAACACTGGCACCGTGTTACAGAACCAATCGAACTCGCCAGCGTGTTTGGCAATTTCAGTCGGATGCAGCCACTTTAGTCCATTTGCCTGACAGCGTGCAGCATCCTGACAACTTCGTGCGGCAACTGTGATGTCAGCACGGAGTCCCTGTAAACGTTCTGCCATAAGCGTGCCAATTCTACCGTAACCGATTACCAGCACCCGACTGCCGCAGATCGTTCTTTCCAGTTCTGACATGGCGATTTGCAGTGCCCCCTCCACCGTTGGCACAGCATTGGCAAGGCAAAGCTCCTCCCGCTGAAAATAATCGCAAAAATCCAGCTTTTGTTCCTGACACATCCGGCAAACTGCTTCGGGAAGCATTCCGCCGCACACCAAACCGTCTGCCCTCACGCTGGACAACAGCCACGGAAGCGATAGTTCCCCATAGGGAGACGGTACATTTTCTGGACTGGTGTGAATTGGTAACAATAACACATCGGTTTCTGATAGTGCAGATGGAACTGGATGAGAAAAACCGACCGTTGTAACAGAAAATGCGGGCTGCTGTGCAAGCATTTGGGCAGCATATTTTTGCCGGCGGTCACCGCCTGCTACCAATATTCGCAAAGGCTCTTTCATTTGCATTCCCTCCTTTTGATCCGGATTGTCACCCAATTTGATTTCTGGGTGTACTCCATTTTATGCAAGAAATGAAAAAGGGGTGAACAGAAACGGGCGTACTTCTTCCAAAGCACGCCCGTTCCATTTCGCATTATTTCGCTATTATGTAGATGACCTCACTTGAAATGAAATCATTGCTCCTCATAAAACGAATTACCTGCATTTTTTAATTGTGTTCTGTTCTTTCAGAAGATTCGTCAGAATCAGAGATTCTTACTTTCTCTTCTTGGAAACCAGAGCAACACCGCCGATTACTGCGATTGCTGCAACAGCACCTGCAACCGGAATCATGCTGCCGGTCTTCGGAGAGCTGGTAGAACCAGTTGCCTTCTTGGTAGTTACCTTAGCAGTTGTACCTGGCTGCGGCTTACCAGTTGTGGTGGTAGTAGTGCCTGGCTTACCAGTTGTAGTAGTTGTGGTTCCTGCCTTGGTAGTTGTGGTAGTTGCTGGAGTTGTAATGTGGCTAGTTGTGGTGGTGGTAGAAGTGGTGGTTGGAGTGGTAGATGTAGTTGTAGTGGTTGTGGTGGTAGTAGTTGTGGTAGTGGTGGTTGTGGTAGATGTTGTTGTAGTTTCACCCTTGATGGTGATGTAACCAGTAGCAGTATTCAGGGAAGACTGACCGGAAGGAGTCGCAATATATGCTGCATCACCTGAATCCAAGTCATTAGCCAGACCAACCAGAGTGTACTCATCACCCGGCTGTGCATCTGTTGGAACCTGCAACTCAATTTCATACAGTGCACCATCACCATCAGCAGTCTTTACACCAGTCAGCGGGTTTTCCAAAATAGCACCGCCGAGCCACAGACACTGAAGAGCACTGTTATAAGCAGAACCTTCATTATACTTCAAACCTTTTGTAGCGAGAATGCCTGTAGCATAAAAGCCTGTCATAGTCAATCTTTCATCATGCTGAAAACCAAAACCAATACCCTGAATGCCTTCTGTGTTACCACTAATAGAAGCAACCAATGTAACAGTATAGTTGGCAGCCTTCAGTTCATCCAATGTCAGTTCAACAGAACTGATAGACAATGTTTCGCCAGCAGCTTCAACTGGAGCAACAGCTGTGAAAACAGCGGTAGAAGTAGCAACGACTGCAGCTGCGGAAACAGCGGCCATTGCCTTCTTAAATGTAGTCTTCATTTTTCTATTTCCTTTCAAATATAAATTATGTAATGCCCTGCACCCTTTGCACAGGGCAATTACACGATTACCAATAGATTAGATTGATCAAATTTTAATTTTCATACCACATGGAGCCTTCCAGAGACTTCAAAGATGGAATGATATCCGGCCACTGCGGATCCAAAGCAGCAGACTTTCTTGCATAATATGTCAGATCATAAATTGCATCTTCGACAGAAATCTTTCTACCGGTATCAGGATCATTCATGCCCAATTTAGATTCTGTATCCACATCTGCCAGGAAGTATGCAAACTTATTCAAATCTGCGTCCTCATTGAAAGAAGCATCCAATGCTACAGATGCACGTGCATAGTAGGTCAACATTGCAATTGCATCTTCTACTGCAACCTTGCCGCTCAAGTCTGCATCGCCCTTTACGCCAATGTAAACAGTCGGATTGACTTCCACTGCAACTGGCTCAGCATCTGGATTCATCGGATCTGTAAAGGTAGCCTTTACTTCACCTACATAGTAAGGAGCACCTGCTTCGTCATATACACTCTTCGGTGTTGCACCCTCAAAGGAAACTGCACCCTCAGCGGAGAGCATATCGAACTGGGTTCCTTCTTCGTCAATCGCAACGAACTTGCTGAACAGGTCAGCCGGATCAAATTCTCTTTCATCAACAGAGAAGTAGAAGTTATCCGGGTTCACTTCAATTTCCAGTGTGGTACTGCCAACTGGTTCCTTAGAAGTCGTTGTGGTAGTAGTTACACTGCTGGTTGTCGTAGTGGTGCTACCACCGCTTACACTTGTAGTGGTAGTGCTACCGCCGCTTACGGTCGTTGTGGTGGTGCTACCGCCACTTACCGTTGTCGTGGTGGTACTACCGCCGCTTACTGTTGTTGTAGTGGTGCTATCACCGCTTACCGTCGTAGTAGTGCCACTCGTTGTGGTGGTGCTATCACCACTTACGGTCGTAGTAGTCCCACTCGTTGTAGTCGTGGTTTCGCCACTAACTGTAGTATTGGTGGTTGTGGTAGTAGTTACGCTCTTCTCCTGATCCGCAATGATTCGTTCTACATTAAAGTAAACGCTTGCTTCACTTAGATTGCCCTTCATGGTAACCAGCTTGTAGGAAGAAACATATTCTCTATCCGGATTTGCTGCCTCATAAGCAACCTTTACATCTGCTGCTTCTGCATCTGGAACCTGGAAGGTTACCGTATAAACGCTGTCTGCTGCATCAAATGTGAAACTAGAAGCCTCATTCAATGTTGCAATGACATCATCCATTGTCACATCAAATGTAACCTCTGCTCCTGTGCTGGAAGCGATTGTATTGACTTGCTCTACAACCTGATTCAGCAGGTCACTATATTCTGCAAGTTCTGCTACGCTGCCTGGCACTTCAAACCGTGTAGTACGTTCTTCAAACTCTGCCTTTGCCCATGCTGCAAAGCTGTCAGCATCTGCAAATGTGTTGCTGTAAACCTTTTCAAAAGCCTTATTGGCATAATCATAAATGGTTTCCAGCTTATTCTGATACGTATTCAGAACATCGGTCAGATCTGCATAAACGCCGTATGCTGCCATCTTCGAGGTTAACTCTACCTTCAGATCCTGTACAATGCTTGCAACATAAGCCTTTGCAGTAGATGGTGTAACAGTATTGCCGTCTTCGTCCACAAAATTACCACCACCAACAAATGTCTTGGAATCGGAAACACCGTAGCCATTTACCACTGCGGTATAAGTGCCCTTCTTTTCCAGCATGCTGAAATCAATCTTGTCAATCAAAGAAGCTGCACCCTGCTTGGTCAATTCATCCTTAATTGCTTGAATGATGTTGCTCTGCACATAGCTGGTTACATCCACTTGACCCGTTACATAAACGGCGCTGTCCTTCACCTGAACAACCGGATCTCCTACCAGACAAGCCTTCAGCTTTTCTACGTATTCTGCATTCTTTCCAGAAAGATTTGCAGCATCCAGAATAGATGTGATATCCAATGTCTGGTTCACACCTTCCATCTGAATCAGTGCACTTTCTGCTTTGCTGCCCCACTCAGATTCCGTTTTATCTGGTGCGATATAGAGCATGGAATCTACGCTGAACACTTCCGGCTCTGCAACTTCTGCATATGTAACCACTGCCAAGCCCTGTGTCAGAGCAATCGGCAATGCAGCAGCAATTGCAACTACTTTGTTAAAAGCCTTCTTCATTGTGCCTTTCCCTCTCTTCTTTCAATTTTCGTGCCATCAAGCGTGATTGCACAGACGTGATTGCATTTGTGCAGTTTCACTTCCCCTCACTATAACTGCCCTGTTCTTATTCCATGTGACCGGATTCGCAGAACGAGATACCGGATGTTCCATGAATGCCTGAAAGCACTTGACATCGTTTACAGCACGGGTGCATAAACTGCTATAAACGATTTACATAAAGTATTTTAACACATTCTTTCCGGCTTGTCAAGCCCATAATTTCATTTTTTCAAAAATTATTGCATGGAAATTTCGTCCGAATTTGTAGGTTTTTCACAATTTCAAAGCTCTTTCAACATGTTTCAACAGTCCTTCAACCAAACTTTTGTGTGCTATTGGTGAAAGATGATATTTACCACTGCTTTATTTCCATCATCTTTCACAAAACACACACACAAACAGCCTGCAAGAAAAATGCAGGCTGTTTGTGTTGGAAAAATAATAAGGAGAATGTATGAAGAAAGCAAATTCTTGATTCCGACCAGCTGTCCATAGACTGACAGCGGCGGGAACTGTCACAATGCAATCAGACGGATTAAGACTGCTGATTCTTCGTGACTTCTTTCAATACCACATCAATCTTTTGTTCCTGCCCATTGCGAACAATGGTCAGTGTGACCGTGTCACCGGCATTGAACTCATTTTTATAGCTATTCAGCTCTTCTGTTGTCTGAATTTTGTTGTCGTTGATGGCAGTAATGATATCACCAACCTGTAAACCGGCTTCATCTGCTGCACCATCTTCGGTGATACTAATAATATATGCACCAATCGGCAGGTTATAAGCCTGTGAAACCGCTTCCGAAACATCCTGACAGCTGATGCCCAGCTGTGGTCTGCCGGTTACATAGCCATGGTTAATCAAATCGTCTACGATTTCCCGTGCCTCTGTCATCGGAATGGCAAAACCAATTCCCTCAATGGTTGCACCACTGGAAGAAACACTGGAGGACATCTTTGCAGAGTTGATACCGATGACCTGACCAGAGCTGTTAATCAGCGGACCGCCGGAGTTGCCGTTATTGATCGCCGTATCGGTCTGAATCAGGGTCATGGTCTTGTCATTGATGGTAACTTTCCGATTCAGTGCGGAAATAATACCGCAAGTAACTGTATTTTGTAGTTCCAGGCCCAATGGATTCCCAATTGCTACAACGGTATCGCCCACCTGGCACGCATCACTGTCACCAAATTCTGCTGCAACCAGACCGGTCTGGTCTACTTTTAATACAGCGAGGTCTGTTTCAATATCATATGCAACAATCTCTGCCTCATAGGTTGTTTCTTCATCCGACATCCGAATTTCAACGGAAGCGGCTTTTCCGCAGCCATATTCTGAATCATAGATAACGTGTGCATTGGTTACAATATAGCCGTCTTCCCGCATGATGATTCCGGTTCCCACACCAGTTAATGCACTGGAATTGTTGTTGCCACTTCCAAACATTCCAAATCCATAACTATAGTTATAGTTGTTCGGCATCTGGAATGTTGCCTGCACGCCCACAACAGACGGTGTTACCTTTTTGACAATATCTCTGATGGACATTGCATTGGTACCAGCAGACAATTCAATCCAGCTCTGTGCGGTACTGTCATCCAGTCCCAAAGTACTGTCCTGACTGCTCTCTGCCTGCTGTGCTTGTGTAGGGGCTGCCTCAGAAGTCTCAGAGGAAGTACTGCTGCTATCAGTCGATACCAGTTTTCTTGAATTTTGTACCGCATTGAAAATTCCAATCGAACCAACAGAAACGATTGCCATTGCTGCAACAAATGCCACTGCCTTCATCCAGAAGTGTCCCTTTTTCTTCGGCGGCTTACCGCTGCCCGAAACCTGTGCTGGAGTATTCGGATTAGAATAGTAGTTCACATAACTATATCCCTGCTGTGCAGATTTGTTGTCGGCAGCATTTCCCGTATTACCGGGCTGTGCGGTATAACTGGTTGCAGATGCCCCACTATTATTTGCATAGCCGCTCGAAACAGGAGATTTCGAATAACTATAACTGCCGGTAGAAGTCCCTGCACCGTAATTGGCTGCATGATTGGGATTGGATGCCCCATAGCTGCTGGTATTTGCAGCATGGTAACCAGCTGCACTGCCGGTACTTGCCGGATTGTAACCAACCGTACTGGAGCCGGTTGTATTACTCGTATTTGCTGCACCGTATCTGCCTGCTGCATCCGATACGTTGTTGCCTGTGGATGTACCTGCATGAGGAGCAGCCTGTTCCGGCTGTTTATTTTCTGATGCCGATATATTTGCAGTGTTCATATCATCGTGTTTCATCATACCTTGTTCCCGTTCATACATAAGAATCATCCTTTCTATTGAAAACCGCTGCTGTCTGCATTGGTTTGTCTTGTTCTTTTCTCTATGTTTATTATTATACGCTGCATTGTGATAACTTTATGATAACAACCGGAAAACATCGTTAAACGCACATGGATTCTCATTTTCACAATCGAACATTGCCCAAAACAGGAATGTTAGCAGCCATTTACTCAGAAAAATGCCCCTTGCAGCACCTCCTCATGTACCGCAAGGGACAAAACCATAAAATCACTTCATATCCTCTCAGTCAAAAGACGCATCCAGTCCGGCTGACTGCCGTGCATAATAGCTCAAAATGCGAACAGCATCTTCCACGCTGATTGTGCCGTCACCGTCAATATCCGCAGCCGCCTTCTGAGCTGGTGTAAACTGTTCACCCAGTGCCGCAGATACCCGTGCATATTCTGTTAAAGCAGCGACCGCATCCTCAACCGCAACCTTCCCATCACCGTCTACGTCTCCTAATTTATATATCGGCTCTGTTACCGTAGGCAGATAACCACTTGCCAATAGTGCTTCAGCAATGACCGCATGCCCGGCAGCATTTGGATGCACATCTGCATTGGAAATGTTGGTATAGGTCCAGGCATGCCCTTTGAAGGCTGTATAAATATCCGCTGCATAAATGCTGCCCGCAGCAGCCTGATCCCGAATATTTTCGTTTAATCCGACCGGCACCAACGTATTGCCATTTAGACTGCCTTCCAGGAACTGATACACCAAGCCACTGGAAAACAGATTCAGTGTACTGATTGCACTGCTTGAAAGACCAGTCTCATCATTTTCAATACTTGCTGGATCATAAATAGTCTGAAATGCGAGCTTTGCGTCGCTATTGGTGCTTTGCAACTGGAGAATGATATTATTGATATTTTCATTCGCTGTTGCCACTGCCGGCGGGATGTTCTTCATCAAATACCGCTGAAACGCCAGTTGATTGGCTTTTACCGCAGCAGCCAGCTCTGTAATGGTGCCATAGTCCTTGATAGAAACCACATCGTTGTCTAGAATCGGCTGTAAAACATCATTGGCACCAATGGAAACCAGAATTACATCCGCACTTGCCACCGCACCCTGTAGAGTAGCATCCGTTTGCAGCAGCTGCAACAGCTCTGCGGTGGTCATGCCATCCTGTGCCAGGTTGGTCACTTTCTGATTCATAGACTGCTCCAGCAGGGAAACATATGACTGTGAAACATCTTCCAGACCATAGCCCGTGCTGATGCTGTCGCCAAGCACCAATACCTGATATGGTGCAATTGTCTCACCCTCAGCCGCTGCGGGAAGTGCTGGCAATGTCATAGTCGCAATGGTCAATGCTGCCGCCGCTGCAATCGCTCTGCCGGTCCTTCTATTTTTCATAAAACTCATCCTTCTTTCTTATGTATCGGCTTTGTTTTTCTCACTTGTAATTGCATTATAGCATAATCATCCACAATCTGTCAAGTGGAAAATGACGGTTCTGCAAAGGCAGCCTGAAACTACAAAATGACGCAGTCGATATCACTACCGACTGCGTCATTCCAACAATGAGAAAAAGAAAAATTGAAGTATTCGTTTTTTGCATCCGTTTTACTGGCATGCGTTCATTATAGCAGATACTGACAGAAATGTCAACCATTTTTCCACAAGAAAAAACAGTTTCATGCTATCTGCACAAATACAGGGTCCCATTTTTGTTCATTCTTCTAAAATTGAATCCAGAAAGCAACATAAATTCAGCAGACAAAACTTGTTCGTCGAACGCAAATTACAAAAACCGGCATCTGCACTGTCCTGCAAACACCGGTTCTTTCTGTTCCAACCAAACAGTTTATTTTTGTTTTGGCACGGCATATAAATTCGTCTCCCATGCCGGAATATATAATTGATGTCGAATATAAATGTCATAATTGGGATTCAACTTTTGAATCAGCAGCGGCAGTGAAAACATATCCTCATTGCGGTGATAGAGGGAAACCATCAGTTTTGGCATGTAATGAGCAATGGTCTGTGCAGCTCCCCAGAGAGCCTCCCGTTCACAACCTTCTACATCCATTTTTATCAAAGTGGCAGCCCTTCCCTCTAACACACTGTCCACGGTTCTGGCTGCAATCGTCTGACCCGCTGCTGTCACCGCAGACTGCCTGCCCGCCTTGGTGGCAAACGGCACTTCCGTGTCCGTGCACCATGCTGCCGCATGAAATGGGTATACGTGATGCATACCGTCTACGCTCTTAAGCAGCTTTTTAAAGTTTTTCCGATCCGGTTCCATCGCATAAATCCGAATATATTTTCCTCTTGTGAATTGCAATACTTCCCGGATGGTATCCCCGTTATAAGCACCCAAATCCACATAGATTTCATTTGGCGTGAGATGCATCAGCTTTCGGTAAATCTCAGGCTTTGGTGTCGTAACATCCATCAAATAATGAATCTCCCCGCTGATTTTGAAATTCAGAATGCTGGCGTAAACGCTTCGGGAGTAATCATCTGCCAGTAAGTTATAAACTGTCTCAATCTCCTCAGCGTGTTCCAGACAGTAATCATAGGTAAACAGTCCGCCGCCCGCAACCGGCACATCCGGCACCAGCAGCGTGTGCCGGTTGCTAATGTCTACAATCTTGTCCACCAACGACTGATAACCGGCAGCAAATGCCAGCACGATTACAAAATCGTCCACCTGTTCTTCAATCTCGGAAAGCTTCCGTACTTTGTGGCCTGCAAAAGAATGGCCTCTTACAAAATCATCGCTTGCAAAGATACCGGCAAACGGTATCCCCTTTTCCTGAAAAACCCGCATGATTTTTTCTGCACCGTCACCCATTCCGTAAATGAAAATCGGACGGGTTTCCGCTTTCAGCTTTTCCCATGCTGTCAGCTTTTCTGTAATAAATGAAAGCATGTTCAGGATCTCCTTTATCTCTCTATTCGCCCCTGCTGCCGACTGTCTGCTAACAGAACACAATCAGCCGCCACATACGCTGCTGCAACAGAAACGCCCCTGCTCTTTCGGCAAATGCACATTCCGCATTACAGCAAATCGTCATCGTCCTCCGGTTCATCATAGCCGCCATTTACAAACGCCGCACCAATCATATCTCTGCCGGCAATTCGCAGCCGCTCCTGTTGTTCCCGTACGCAGGCACCGATCAGCTTGGAAACCTGCTGCGGATGCCGGATGGAAACCAAATGTTTTTCTGGCGTGTCTTCATCCCGACTGAGAATGATAACCGTTCCACAGCCAAAAATCCGCTGTGACAGCGGCTGCTGAATCCGCTTGTCTGTGATACGGTACAATTCAATTTCATCCTCTTGAATGGAGAAGAAACCGGTTCTTGTAATCAACTGATGATCCGTCAGATAATAGCGTGTAAAAGAAAGCGGCAGTCCGAAGAGTGTACGCTTCTTGTCTGTCCAAAGAATGTTGCCCCGATCATTATGACGTGCCATGAAGGTTTTCCTCCTTTTTTCGTTATCCAGCAAAGCCGGTAAATCAAACATTCGCACAAACCACACCGGTACATGTATTTTTATTTTACCACATTCTCCAATGCGTTGTCAATTCCATTTGAAAAAAAGCAGCCAAACGGAACATTTTGCACAAATTTCACCTGTTTCTATTGGCAAAATCGTTGAGAAACCACACCGTTTTCCCTATTTTTCATTTCCTTCATAATATATTTTGAAAACAAATAAAAAGGAAAACCGCATTTCCCAACACATTGCATCTCTTGCCCCTACTTTTCGATTTTCAGACCATACTTTCCTTTTCGCCATATGTTCCTGTATTTGAAAAAAGAATCTGAAAAGTTTTGGGAATCCCTTGACATTTTCCTGTAAACAGTGTAGAATAAAAGAGCTGTATATTACATCCCGGTTGCGGTTGCTGCCAACAACAGCTTCCGTTTTTTTATGGGAATGCGGCTGTGCAGCTGATGAATGTGGAAGGTTCTGCACGAGCAGGCAGGCTTTTTTTACTTTTACACAGGTCAATTTCATGATTGATTCTCAATATAATAATTGCCGCATGTATATTTTCTATACAGCGGTTTTTGGTAACTTGTAAAATAGGATATTGCACTGTATGTGTCAGATCCGTCAAATTCGGATTTTTCTGCACACCGCCCAACTGAAAACTGGCTGTAAGATATGATACAAAATCTGATCAAAGGAGGGCGTGCAAAAAATGGAAATTGTAATCGTTTGTCTGGTCGCTTGCGTCGTTGGCTTAGCCGCCGTATTATTTACAAATCATGTAGCAACCAAAAAAGGCTATGACAAAGGCGTAGAAGACGGCATTCAGCAACGAAAGCAACAGGCAGAGGCAGAAATTGGCTCTGCTGAAAAAGAAGCGGCTCGTGTCATTCACGATGCCAAAAAAGAAGCAGAACAGCAAAAGAAAAGTGCGTTAGTCGAAGCAAAGGAAGAAATCTACAAACTGCGTTCGGAAGCGGAAAAAGAAATCAAGAGTCAGCGTTCGGAAGTCAGCCGGCTGGAACGTCGGGTTCAGCAAAAGGAAGAATCCCTTGATAAAAAAATGGACAATCTGGAACGCAAGGAAGAAAGCGTTGCCCGCAAGCAGAAAAATGTAGAAGAATGTCTCGCAGAGGCAGAAGCCATCAAAAAAAGTCAGATGGATGTTCTGGAACGCATTTCAGAATTTACCAGAGAGCAGGCAAAGGAATACATTCTGCAAAATCTGGAAAATGAACTCGTACATGAAAAGGCGATGAAAATCACCCAATACGAACAGCAGCTCAAGGACGAGTGTGAGGAAAAAGCACGCAATTACATTTCGCTTGCCATTGCCAAGTGTGCATCCGATCAGGTTTCAGAGACGGCTGTTTCTGTTGTCCCGCTGCCAAATGACGAAATGAAGGGCAGAATCATCGGTCGGGAAGGGCGGAATATCCGGACATTGGAAACCCTCACTGGAGTGGATCTGATTATTGATGACACACCGGAAGCCATCACGCTTTCCTGCTTTGACCATGTCCGCCGTGAAGTGGCACGGATTGCATTGGAAAAATTGATTGCAGACGGCCGCATTCATCCGACCAAGATTGAAGAAATGGTCGAAAAGGCAAAACGAGAGGTAGAACACCACATTCGCCAGGAGGGCGAACGTGCCGTTCTGGAAACCAACGTACACGGTATCAACAATGAGATGATCAAGCTGCTCGGTCGGCTGTACTATCGTACCAGCTATCGGCAGAATGTGTTGAATCACTCTATCGAAGTGTCCAAGCTCTGTGGCATTCTGGCTTCTGAACTGGGACTGGATGCCAATCTGGCACGTCGTGCCGGTTTGCTGCATGATATTGGTAAGGCACTGACCGCTGAAATCGAAGGTTCTCATGTACAAATCGGTGTCGATGTCTGCAAGAAGTACAATGAGAATCCGGAAGTGATTCATGCAGTGGAGGCACATCATAATGATGTAGAACCGAAAACTGCCATTGCCTGTATCGTACAAGCTGCGGATGCGATTTCTGCAGCACGTCCGGCAGCCCGGAGCGAAAACTATGAAAATTACATCAAGCGGCTGCAAAAACTGGAAAGCATTTGTTCTTCCTATGACGGCGTAGAAAAGTGCTATGCATTGCAGGCAGGCCGTGAAATTCGGGTAATGGTCGTTCCGGAAAAAATCAATGACGAAAAGATGGTACTCATTGCACGGCAGATTGCCAAGCAGATTGAGACAGAAATGGATTATCCGGGGCAAATCAAGATCAACCTTATCCGGGAAAGCCGTGTTGTGGATTACGCAAAGTAAGGCTCCCATTGTTCAACAAAACAGAACCGCACATCCTTCACAGGATGTGCGGTTTTTGTTCGTCTATATCAAATTTTCTCTCATTCTGTCTCAGGTACAGTGGTTTCTGCCACTGTTTCTTCATCGGATGCAGTGGTAACGGCGGCATCTGCTGCAACAGGATCCCCAATGTATTCCAAATCCTCCGGTTGGAAGGTGTAGCTAATCAGCTTAGAACGGTCTTTGTTGTCGCTCGTTCCGCCTGCCAAAGGCGTGTACAGCAAGGTTGCCTCCTTGTAACCACGGTACATCTCTGCACCAATATAACCTGTCACCGTCTCACCTGCCGGGATTTCATCCACAAACATTTCTGCATCGCTGCCAAACTGCTTGTAAACGCTGGCAATTGCCTTTGCAGAAAATGCCTCTGACGGCTTTCCGTCAATCTCCATTTCACAGGTCTGTGAGAAGTTTGCAGCAATCGGTGCATCGGTATTATTTGTTACCGTAAACGAGAAGAAAATAATATCTGACGGATAGCCATTTCGGACGTTCTCAAACGAAGAGCTGTAAACGCCGTTCAAGGTCACCGTTGCACCATCTACTGTCTGCTCTGTTCCGATTTCCCCAGGCAAAATGGTGGTGGCAATGGTTGTTACACCAACCCCTGCATTTTTCTTCGTGCCACTGTCTTCTTTGTCTGCACAGCCGCTGCCGAACAGTAACAACACTGCCAGTGTGCTGCATAATAAAAAACGATTCTGTTTCATAATAGAATCCTTTCTGTAATCTGTCATAGAATTGAAATAAAGGGGCTTGCCCCGTCATACAACAAGCAGTCAGGGCGAATGCCCTACAATCTCAGGAGAGGATTCCCTTCTAAAATTGGAAATGCAACCCGTCGCCTTAGAGACGGAGGACATTGACTGCGATTATATTAACTGCAAAATTGCAATCCTATATCATTAAAAGCAAAGGCCGCACTTGCACAGTCAGACCGGCAAGGCGGCTTTCGCAAAAAATTAGTCCTCTACAATTGCCTGAACCGGGCAGGTATCTGCACAAGAACCACAGGAGATGCAAGTATCTGCATCGATTACATAAGTGCTATCGCCTTCCTTGATTGCATCAACTGGACATGCGTCTGCACAAGAACCACAAGAGAGACATGCGTCTGTAATTTTATATGCCATGATTGTTTCACCTCCGGAAACCAAATTTTCACAGGACTTCCCTGTACAGTTCTCATTATAACAGATTCCCCTATGAAATGCAAGTGGTTTTCCATGGAAAATAAAAAGTTTTTTACAGTGAAATACACAAACGCACGCTTTTCCAATCAGGGCTATTCTGCGATATGTTCCAAAGCCTGCTGAAAAATGGTATAAATATGGTCATCTGCCAATGCATAAAAAATAGACTTGCCCTCTCGCCGGCTGCTAACCAGACGTGCCTGCTTCAAAATCCGCAGTTGATGTGAAATGGCAGACTGTGTCATCCCAAGCTGATTGGCAATCTCCTGTACACAAGTCTCCTGCTGAAATAGTGCAAATAAGATCCGGACTCTTGTCGGATCGCCAAACACTTTAAATAATTCTGCAATGCCTTGCAGGGCTGGATCATCTGGTGCAAGTATATCGGACGGATAAGATTCGGGCATAAACAGCACCTCCCTTTCTGTTCGATTCTGATAAAATCATACTACCTTAATCATACGCAATTTTCCGGTGTTTGTCAATCCCCATTTTTCTATTTCATTTGCGGGTTTTATTTTGTAAAATACAGCCTGCACTCCCCATTGTCACAAAAACCCACATTAAAATTTAGCAATTGTATACAAATTGTTTTGCATTTTAGGGTTCTTATTTCAGCACTTTGTGCTATAATATCTTATATGATGTAAACAGAAAGGGGGGAGCATTATGCAAAAAACGATTTCTCAAATAGAATCAGAAGCAGCCTGTCAGAATAGCACAGAATCCACTTCCGATCAACTTTATCAAACCGCATTTACATCTTGGCAGCAAGATACAGAGAATATTTTTTCTTTTTGCCCACCAAATCCGAATCCACAGACAGTCTTTCTGGAGGGGATCGGGATGCAGAAAGAAGATCCCGCCATCTTAGAACGGCGTGCTTTACAGCGAATTTCCAATCACTTTGGCATTCTGTTTTTACACCAACTCCTGGTTCCCTATTTCATCATACTGGTTTGCATTCTTCTCTTTTCTTTTACCAGCACACCCCTTTCTTATTCCCTGCATGATATGGTTTTGTACGGTTCCGATGGTGCCGTTTTGATTACCATCATTCTTCAAACGCTTTTCCGCTTTGGTGTTCCGCTGTTTATCGCAGCCCATAAGATGAAAATGCCGAGGGAAGTTACATTTTGTCATCAAGACGCCCCAATCTCAGCATGGCTGCGTACAGCTGCAGTCACGCTTTGCATTTTCTCTGTATTTGGCGGCGTGCTCATGTGTTTTCCGGAAACCATCATTCAAGTCCTGACTCTTGGCACACTGTCACACTCCATTCTTTGTATGGAACCCCCCTATCAATTGACTTATTTTCTCTTTATCCTGTTATGCCGTCCTATTTTTGAAACCATTCTCTATCATGGCAGTATGCTGCATGTACTGCGGCAGTTTGGCGATGATACAGCAGTCCTACTGACAGCAATTTTTTCTGCTATGATGTCGGAAAATCTGCTCACTGGCATCTCTGCCTTTGCGTTATCGCTGCTGGCTGGAAGAGAAATTTTGCGGCATCAAAATATACTAATCAGTCTATTTGCACGCTATATTTATTATATACTCATTTTCTTTGGATTTCATATTTCTATTTTCCAGAATGATGTACCACTTCCGGGACGAAATATTGCTGTCATCCTCATCGGTATGATCGGGATGCTGCTCTGTATCCTGTTGCTTTGGAAAGCTCCATTTAAAGGCAAAAAACGATTTCAATCCATTCGTTCTACAGGAAAATGCTGCCTAACGTTCTTAATTCAAGCCAACTTGATGACATTTTGCATGTTTGTCGCATTTGCACTTCTCATTGTTACATCAATACTGTAATGCTGCCATACGGAGGAGCCATCATGGAAAAAATTCCACATACACCACAGAAAATCTATATGCAGCGTGCCTTGGAGCTAGCAAGACATGCTGCCACACTGGGAGAAGTCCCAGTCGGTGCTGTTATTGTGCATAAACCCACCAACCGCATTATCGGAGAAGGCTGGAATTTACGGGAATCCGGTAAATCACCGCTGGCACATGCAGAAATTATGGCAATCGACCAGGCAAGCCGGACACTGGGGGGATGGCGGATTATAGACAGTGCCATTTATGTGACGCTGGAACCCTGTCCCATGTGCTGTGGTGCAATTTTACATGCACGACTGGACGATTTGATCTTCGGTGCATATGACCCAAAAGGCGGTGCTGTGATGTCAGTAGAGTCGATGTTTTCCCTGCCATACAACTATAAGCCACAAATTACAGATGGTTTCTTGAAAGAAGACTGTGCCGCTTTACTGACGGATTTTTTCCGGCAACTGCGGGAACAGAAAAAGCAAGCAAAAAAAGGAAGCTAAGGAAGTTTCGGAAAAAGTAACCTACCCACCAAATTCCCTAAAATAGAATAAAATATCGGGCTGAAAGGATCCTATTTTGATCCCCTCAGCCCTTTTTCACTATAACAAAATACCTTAATGTGCGTTAAATTCTATTGATACCAACCACAAACCGTGCCGACGAAAACGCTACGCTGTTCGCCGTTTGGCAAATGAGATGGATTTATCGAATTTACGTTCCTTACACCGTATACCCTGCTGCCCGAAAACCGTCAATCACATCACCTAAAATAGCTGCATTGGTAGCGGAAACCGAGTGGAGCAGCAAGATCTCTCCGCCGTGTGCTGTGGAGAGCAGCGTTTCATAGGCTTCACCTGTATCCGGCTGTGCGTCTGTCTTCCAGTCTACATACGCACCGCTCCAGAATACCGTTTGATACCCGGCATCCTTTACCCACTGCAATGCCTGTTCGGAATATTCTCCGCAGGGACAGCGAAAATATTGCATCTCATAATCATACGTTTGCAGTACATAATCATGCAAAGATTGAATTTCTTCCATTGCCTCTGCCTGTGTGCAGTTTGGCAGACTGGCATGTGTCATACCATGATTGCCGAGTACATGCCCCTCTGCAATCATCCGCTGTACCAAAGCCGTTTCCTTTTTGGCATAGTCACCAGTCAGGAAAAAAATCGCCGTCACTTGCTTCTCTTTCAGCGTGTCCAAAATTTGTGCGGTATAGCCGTTCTCATACCCCTGATCAAAGGTAAGGATAATCCGGCTGGTATCCGGTGTTGTGGCAAACGCACCGTATGCCGCATATTGTTCATTAAAAGAAAGGGCATCCAACGGGCAATTATGACTGTCCGTTGCCTTTCCCTGTCCATAGCCAATACAAGCCGTATCCAACGCTGCTGTTTGCAGCGGTACGCTGTACAGCAACAGCAGGCTACAGCATCCGGCAATGATTTTTTGCAATTTCATACATTGCCCCCTTTGCAGCCGTTCGGCTGCACAAATAGGATACGCCGAAATGCAACCGCTATCCGTGGAAAGTCCTTGCAGCACAACAGACATATCCAACCCAAATAAAAACGCCGGTGTCCTGCGACCCGGCGTATCCAAAACAACCCCTGTCAGCTTGTACGCCGCACTTGGGGTGCTTTTTCTTTTCGCTTTCCCCGAGCAAATTTCCTCTGACTCCTGTACAAAGTCAAATGACAGGAAAATGCTTCCAAGGGACTACGTTAATCGTTCAAATACGATTTTACCAACGTTTGCAAAAGTTCATCCCGATCAATTCGGCGGATCAAACTGCGTGCATTGTTGTAGGTGGTTATGTAGGTCGGATCCTCTGACAGAATATAACCTACAATCTGGTTCACCGGATTGTATCCCTTTTGCACCAATGCATCATAGATGATGGTGAGATTTTTTTTCATTTCAATTTCTTTTTCGTCATTAACAGAAAATGTCATGGTCTTATCATACATAACTGATCCCCTCCTTATGGTGATTCTTATATTATACCGGAATCTGCGGCATTTTACAAGGGCTTTCTTAAATTTTTCTGTTTTGTATCGTTTACAACATTCTTTTTTGTATAATCTGCTGAATTCTTCGATTGCTTTCTATTTTTTCCGCAGAGGTACTTAAAATATGGAAGTCTGCCTTTGGATTATGTACTCCCCTTTTTTTCAAAAGGGGAGTCTGTTTCCACTGCAAAAGAAAACAGAAAAATGGCTGGTGACGGCTTTATTCGCAGCAGCCGCTCCGCTTTACAAATGAAAAGCAGTCTGTACATTCCGGAACGGTCGGATTCTGCTCATGTGTGCCGACTGTAATACAGTTCAGGCTGCAATAATTTTCGGTACCCATATTGTGCTTACACTGGGTAACGGAACAGCGGATGTGATCATTTTTCTTCATTTCCATGATACATTTCCTCACTTTTCACTTTGTTTGTTCCGAAGGGAACAATGCTATTATTGCCGGATGCGAAGCAATTATACATGACAACTGTTTTTTATGATGTATCTGCAAAACATAATAGATTCCAATTCTGTTAAAAATGAATATTTGCAGCAGGTTCAAGACTTTGACAGCAGTCGTATGACATCCAATTTTGAAAAACCTGCCGTTTATTTTAGAAACACCGAATAACAATGCCGAATATGTCGTGAAAATCACACAACTGTGGGAACTGGCAGATGACACCTTGTTTTTTTCCAAAATCAAAAAATTTTTTCAAAAACCCCTTGACAAAATTAGAAAAATGGTGTACTATGTAGATAGTGCACTAATAAACATGGGAGCTTACTGCTGTGTACTACAAAGGAAATTGGAAAAAGTACATTGCTTATATGTCAACAGAACCATTCTACTATGATGATATGCGGATTCAAGATGTAAAGACCTTCCACAAGGATTTCTTTGCCGATTTCGACCCGAAGCTACTTGACCACCTGCTGACATGTATGGAGCTAACACCAAACTTAAAAATGCAAGCATTGCCCTCTAGTTAGCAGCAATTAGCTTGACTTTTTAAAAAAAACATGATATAATAAAAACGGACGCTTTACAAATTATCAATTTTTTTGTATGAAAGGAATATTATTATGGACGATTTCACAACCAATACACCCCCGGAGGATCAAACCGGCTTTGCACCGCCGCAGCCGGATGCTTCCACGCAAAACAATGCAGCTGCTCCGCAGCAGCCAGAGACAAGTAACCCATTCCAGCAAGTACCGCCTGCTCCGGAAACCAGTTCTATTCCGCCGCAGTCGACAGCAACCGGTTCGTTCCAACAAACACCGCCGCCGTTTCAGCAGCCGGATTTTAACAATTTTGACATACAAAACGGTCAGATCACAGGTGCACAGCCAAAAAAGAAGAGAAAGGGCTGGAAAGTAGCTGTCATTTCTGTGGTCAGTGCTGTTGTAGTACTGGGTGCCGCCAGCGGTGTTGCCTACGCTGCCAGTGATACGGTAAAAAACTTTGTCAAGATGAACATGGGCAGTGAAGACAACTACTATGAATGGGTTGTCGAAAAAAATACCAAGGACTGGGGCCGCAGTGTTTCCGAAAGCTATGAAAAAAGTATTGCACGCTCCAGAAAAGAACCACAGTCTGATCTTTCTATGAACATCACCCTCAGTCAGGAAGCACAGGATCTGCTGGAACAGGAACTTTTCGCAGATTCCAACGAAACCATTCAGCTTTCTTCCGCTACCATCGCTTGCAGTGGAAAAGTAGAAGCAGAGAAACTGGGCGGCAAACTGACGATCACACTCAATGACACACAGGTATTAGAGGGCAACGCCGTTATGGATGCCAGCAACCTGTATGTACAAATTCCATCTATCTCTGACCAGTATCTCTCCATGTCGCTGGAAGATGCGATTTCCACAGCAGAAGCTGACGCAAATGTTTCCATCGGCACATCATTTGATGTTTCTTCTTTCTTTGTAACACCCGATGTACTGGAAGAGCGGCTTTCACCGTCTGACTTGAACGATCTGTTCCAGCGGTACGGCGAAGTTCTGGCAGACAGCGATGCAAAAATCGCTATTTTAAAGGACCAGAACCTGTCCATTGATGATACCAACTTCTCCTATACGGCACTGGAAGCCACCTATGCTGGCAATCACTTGCAGAATATTGCAGAAGATCTACTGGAAGAATTGAAGGAAGATAAGACCATCTCACACTACCTGGCAGAATCCGGTCTGATGACAGAAGACGAATACAAAAACACCTTGCAGCGTACATTGTATGAAATCCGCAACGATCCAGCCACCGAAGAAGAAGACGGCATAACCATAACATTCTATGTGGATCCAACCGGCACGATCCGTGGATGCAGCATGGCAGATGCAGACAATCCGGATGACAAGGTTCTGGATTGCTATGTGGGCAAGGAGGGCGATCAGATCGGCATTTATTGCAATATGGACGATGAATTGGTTGTCAACGGCACGTTGGTCGAAGGCTCTAAAGATACTTACAGCGGTACGGTTACTGCAACCGCAGATGGTGAGGAAATAAAACTGGATTTCACAGATTTCAAGGTAGTGGAGGAAGAACATGGCTACTGCTCCGGCAGTATTGCTGTAACCATTCCGGATGTAACAGATACCTTTACCATCCATCTGGATTCCGATGGCAATTCACAGACCATCTCCGCAGATATTGCAGTAGAGGGCACAAACTATGCAACGGTTTCTTGCACAATTGGTACCTCAGAGGGCGATGATATGGCACTGACCATTCCAGAAAGTGCATTGGATATGACCAATGACAGCGACATGGAAACCTATGTTGGGGATGGCACACAGATCGAATCCTTCCTGAAGAATGTGGGAACCGCCCTTGGCATTTCGGATGTAGATCGTTTTGTAGAGGAAATCACAGGCAGTGCCAATGTTGTAGAAGAGGAAATGGATCTGGTTGAACCGGATGAGACAGCTCCCTTGCCGGATGATACCGAAACGGATCCGGTTGCAGATGACACCATGGGGCAAGAACAGTTTGATGCAGACCTCTCCGCAGCCTCTATCACTTACAACGGCGGAAAGCTGTTCCGATTCTATGATAACAACAAAGATTTAATCGGGCTGGTAGATAGCACCATGAATCCAACCATTGAGGCAGAAGATTATAACTGGTACTATAATGCAGATGCTACAATAGAAATTGGTTTGGAAAACAAGACGACACAGACTGCCAATGCAGCAGATTGCAGCATCTTTGAGATTCAAATCTATCAGGGTGCACCGACTGATGTCAAAATCGGAATTGTCGGCATCGGCAGTTCACTGGCAGATTTGGAAAAACAGTTCGGCATTGACATTGCTGATGGAGCTGAAACATCTCCCACTTATATTGTTTCCATTTATGATACTACAACCAATGGACAGACAGCCTATTCCTTCTATCTGGAAAACGGCGTTGTAACGGCATTGGATCTGGTATCCTACGCATAAAAATATATTCTGTAGCAGTAAAATGCACCGCATGAATAACCATGCGGTGCATTTCTGTTATCTAAATCATTTCAATTTAAAATCTGTCCAATGAAACGCACATTAAGAAGGATTTTCTTCTATTGGTGTAGCGGATTTCTCCAAGTCTTCCTTTGCATCTATTGGCTCTGTTGAAACTGCCTCCGCTGTCACTGACACGCTTTCTGGTTCTGTATCCCCCTGTAACAACAACCGGTCTATGGCATTACTATTTAACTGTGTAGAGAGTCGCAGACGGTTGATTTCTGCCTGCATCTTGTCCATTTCAGCGGCAACCCTTCCGAAAATCTCCCGATTTCGCTGCTCCTCCTGCCGCAGGCGTTCTTTCTGCCGCTTGGTGATCTGCAATAGTTCTTCTGTTCGCTGCAACAGTGTCCGCACTTCCGTCTGAAGCTGTAGGTTTTCTGATTCTAACTCCCGAATCCGCTGATCTGCACTTTGATTGAAGGCATTCTGCCTCACCCCGAAATTGTGCAGTGGTTTCGACCAGTTTTTAATTGCCTGTTGCTCCCATACCTCTTCCATATATGTATCTGCCATAACCCGTTTTCGCTCCGTTTTTTCCTCCATAATATAAACCCCTTTTTATTCGACATGATTTTTCAGCCGAATTTGCCAATCTGTCAGTGTGTCAGCAATGGTACGTTCCAGCGAAATTTCCGGTTTCCAGTCAATCGTACGCTGCAACTTTGAAATATCAGCAGCAATGCTTGGATAGTCAACCGGACGAAACTTCTGTGGATCATGCTGCACTGTAATCGAAATACCACTCTGCCGGATAATCTCCTCCAATAGTGCTTGGATCGAAATGGCTGTTCCGGAACCAATGTTATAGATTTCTCCCGGCACACCGTGCTGAATCAACATGCCATAGGCACGGACAACATCCCGCACATCGGTAAAGTCTCTGAATGCGGTCAGATTCCCCACTCGTACAATGGGCTCCCTGCCATTCATAATCTCTGCAACCTGCTTGCAGAAATCTGACACCACAAAGCCCGGCATCTGTCCCGGTCCCACGTGGTTAAATGGTCTTGCCAACACAATATGCATCCGGTAGGCATGGGCATACAGCTGTCCCAGCATGGTCTGTGCTGCCTTGGTCATGGCATAGGGATTGCCTGGACACGGTACCGTTGTTTCTGACACCACACGAATGCCCTCCGGCAGTCTGCCGTATTCCTCACCAGAACCAATCAGCAGAATTTTGGGATCGTAAATTGCAATCGAACGAACCGCATCCAACAGATTGGCACAGCCCTTGATGTTGACATCAATGGTCGTCTGCGGCGATTTCCATGAAACTGCAACCGAACTCTGTGCTGCCAGATGAAAAATATAATGCGGCCGTTCCGTTTCCAAAAGTGCTTGTATCTGTTCCTTCTCCAAAATGTTCAACGGTACAAATCGTCCCAGACTGCTGCGTGTAATCGTCTCTTTTTCCTCCGGCAGACCAGTAATCACAATCTCCCAACCATATGTGTTGGCAAGATGGATCGCAAGATGCCGTCCAACAAAACCAGAACCACCAATCAGCATTGCTTTCATAATCGTTCCCCTCTCTCTTTTCAATGAATTTTATTCCATTTATATTTTTGTCTTTTTCTCATATGTTTTGCTCTTCTGCAAAGCAGACGGCTGCAAAAAATCATATACCTGCTGCATCACAGTTTTCTCTGCAAAAACGGTCTCTACCCGCTGCCTTGCTGCCATTCCATACCGCTGCCGCAACGCAGCATCCGATACCAGCGTCTGTATCGCCCCTGCCAATGCACCCGCATCATTCGGCGGTACGGTCAACCCCGTTTGCCCATGCAGACTGACATGCGGCACACCGGTCGGCAGTGCGGTGTTAATCACCGGCTTTCCGTACACCATTGCCTCCAACTGCACCAACCCGAACGCTTCGCTGTTTGCAACAGACGGCAATACCAGCATATCGCATTCCTGCAAGGCGGCTCGTAAATCGGCATCGGAAAGGCTGCCAAGAAAATGTACATTGTCCCGACGTGCTGCCGCCTGCAACAATTCGTCTTGCAGTTTGCCGCTGCCAATCAGAAACAGTTCACAACCGTTAACCTGCTGCATTGCCTCCAGTAATACGGTCACACCTTTATAATACACCAGCCGTCCCACGAACAGCAACTTAACTGTATCGGGCTGTTTTGCTGCTTTCGCCAATACGGGGTATGCCTTTGCTGCCCGATAATCTGCAACATCTATCCCATAGGGAATCACATGACACTTCTCCCGTACTGCCGGTAAAAAGGAAGAACTGTCAATATGCCCCTGCGTTGCCGTCAGAATACCGTCTGCCCGTTTGAGCAGCCAATGCAGCAACGGACGATAGAATCGCAGCAGGGTCTTCTGTTTAATGACATCGCTGTGCCATGCCAATATCACCCGTCCCCGGTAACCGGAGAACAGGCACGCCAAATCCGCCAATGGAAACGGCATATGTATCATGACCACATCCGCTTGCTTTGCCATCTTTCGAAATTGCCAAAGAAACGAAAGTGAAAGCGGACAGGAAAAATAGGTTCCCATGCTGCCGGCACGCAATACGGGAATGCCTTCGACCACTTCCCGAACGGTCTTTCCCTTCTCCTGACAGACCAGCACCTGCACATCTGCATGAAATTCTGCCTGCAAGCAAAGTGCATATCTTCGCACCAATGTTTCAATGCCGCCAATGTGAGGGGGATACGCCTTGTTGACCAGTAAAATCCGAAGCGGCTTCTTCATTGTGCCAATGCCTCCTGATAGACGTTATACAAGGCAGCGGCTGCATTTTCCCAGGAGAACATAGCAGCTCGCCGCAAACCGTCATGTCGCAACCGTTCCCGAAGGGCAGCATCCTGAAACAGCCGTTCCAGTCCCCATGCAATATCCTCGGTGTGGTGCGGATCGACAATCACAGCACAATCCCCCACCACCTCCGGCAGGGAGGCTGCCCTCGTAGTCAGCACCGGTGTACCGCACGCCATTGCCTCCAGAGGCGGCATACCAAATCCCTCATAAATAGAAGGAAAGACAAATGCCAGTGCCCCGCACAGCAGCGGCTGCATATCCTCTTCTGGCACATAATCTGTAAACAAAACATCTTCCTGCAAATGCAGGGACTGCACCAGCTGGTAAATGCTATTGTTTCGCCAACCATAGCCACCTGCTAAGACCAGTTGCGGTGCATCTGGATGCTGCTGTTTCAGGAGTGCATAGGCACGAATCAGCCGGTCTAAATTCTTTCTCGGTTCTAATGTCCCCAAATAGAGAAAATAGCTTGCCTGTAAGCCCATCCGCCGTTTCAATTCTTCTATCGCTGGAGCAGCTGCGGGGGGCATGGGAGAAAAACGAAGTTTGTCCACACCGCAGGGCACGACCCGAATCTTCTCTTCCGTTGCCGGAAAATATCGTATGATTTCAGATTTGGAGAACGCAGAATCTGTTACAATCAAATCCGCCCGGTGCAGCGACCGCTGCAAACCCGTTTCCAGCATAAAACGAGTGCGTCCCCTTACTGTCTCTGGAAACGTCTTATAGACCATATCGTGTACCGTCACAATCCGCTTTCCAGAAACCCCCGGCGGAATAATATAGTTAAAAAAATGCGTAATCTCTGCATCTTTTCCAAAAAATGCCCGGTACGGCAGCGGAATTGCTGTTGTTAACAACCGATAGAAGTAACCGGAAAAATGCCCCTGCTGCACACTGACATTGCGTTGCCGTTCATAGTAATACAACCGCTTTCGCTTTTCGACACCGTCTCCCTTATCAAAAAACTGCAACACATACTGTTCTTCCGGGTGCAGCATCATCATTGCCTGTATCTGTCCCGCTTCACAATAACCGATTCCGGTCATCCGATTGCTGACCAACGGCAGGGCATCGAATGCAATCCGCATACCGTCACCTCCTCGTCCGTTCATATTGTCACCTTACTGCTGCTGCAATTCTGTTTTTGCAAGTTCCAGATCATGACTTACCATGCGTTCTACCAGTTCCTTGAAGGAAATCTCCCGTTTCCAGCCAAGTTTCTGTTCTGCCTTTGCCGGATTGCCGAGCAGGACTTCCACCTCTGCCGGACGGAAGAACTGCGGATTGATTGTTACAACCGTTTTTCCCGTCTTGCTGTCCACACCGATTTCCTCTGTCCCGCTGCCCTGCCACTGGATCTCAATGCCCACATGTGCAAAGGCAATTTCCACAAATTCTCTGACGGTACGGGTTTCATTGGTGGCAATCACATAATCATCCGGTGCATCCTGCTGTAGCATGAGCCACATGGCATGGACATAATCCTTGGAATGTCCCCAATCCCGCTTGGCATCCAAATTGCCCAACTCTACATGATCCTGCAAGCCCAGTGAAATGCGGGCTGCTGCGGTGGTAATCTTTCTCGTAACAAACTCCAATCCACGCCGTTCCGATTCATGGTTAAAGAGGATACCGGAGCAGGCAAACAGATGATAGCTCTCCCGATAATTCTTTGTAATCCAATGCCCGTACAGCTTTGCAACTCCGTACGGACTTCTCGGATAGAATGGTGTTTTTTCCGTCTGCGGCATTTCCTGCACCAGACCGAACATCTCTGAAGTAGACGCCTGATAGAATCGACAGGACGGCTTCACCATACGAATTGCCTCCAACATCTTCGTTACGCCCAGTGCATCAATTTCTGCGGTTGCCATCGGCTGTTCCCAGCTGGTTGCCACAAAGGATTGGGCTGCCAGATTGTAAACCTCATCCGCCTGCGAAATCTGCATAGCACGAATCAGAGAAATTTCATCGGTCATATCGGCATAGATGAAGTGAATCTTCTCTTTGATATGCTCCACATTTCCATAGTCTACCACACTCTTCCGACGCATCAGACCATATACTTCATAGCCCTTTTCCAGCAGCAGTTCTGCCAGATAAGAACCATCCTGACCGGTGATGCCGGTAATCAATGCATGTTTGCTCATGTCACAATTCCTCCTGTTAATGATTGTATTGTATATTTATTATAATAATGGTATTCCCGTTGGGAAACTTTCTTACTGTTAATGCCCTTCCGGAAAGGAATCACCGCTCGTCATCGAAAGAAATTATTTCGGCTTTGCCGTGCGGCGGCATCATCAGAAGCGTTGCCCCGTCCGCCAGCCGTAATAACCGCCATGCAAATCCATTTTCGCTTAGGGAAAACAGTCTGATCTTCACCGGCAAAAGGGGGTTCCACCCCCACTTTTGCATAGGTAACCGTCCATCGCCCCCGTTGCAACCTTTTTACAAATTCGATCAGAATATTTTTAAAAGGGCGATGGACGGAATGCTGTTTGTTATCCAACAGCTTGTTCCAACTCGTTCACTTTGCAGGGGAACAGCTTGTTCCCCTGCACCCCTCCGCCAAGCTGTAGCCAGCTTGACCGCATTTCGCCGTTCGGCGGGTATTCCCATGCACACACGGTGGGGAATCCCCCTCCGCCAAGCTGAGCCAGCTTGACCGCAGTCGCCTGCGGCGTAGCATGACTCTATCATTTCAAAGTGGATTTGTGTGAATAACAGCAGTCGGATTTCATGATTTTGTCTCCTCTTCGATTCCGGAAGCAATTTCCGTCTCCTGCGACACCGATTCCATATGTTTTTGTACTGGAATATGCGTCTGTTCGTGCAGTGTCTCATTGGACTGCCCCGGAAACAACGCTGTTTTGATGGTCATCAGCAGTATCTGCATATCCAGCAACAGAGAATATTTTTCGATATACATCAAGTCCATTTTCAACTTATCATACGGTGTGGTGTCATACAGACCGATCACCTGTGCATACCCCGTCAATCCTGCCTTGACACGCAGCCGAAACGAAAATTCTGGCATCTGCTTTTCATATTCCTCTGCCAGTTCCGGTCGTTCCGGTCTTGGTCCCACCACAGACATATCCCCCTTGAGGATATTCCAAAGCTGCGGTAGTTCGTCCAACCGACACTTTCTCAGAACCTTTCCCACTCTGGTGATACGGTGATCCTCTGTTTTTGCCAGCTGTGGTCCATCGGATTCCGCATTACAGACCATACTGCGAAACTTGTACACATAAAATGCCCTGCCATTATAGGTCAGCCGTTTCTGTCGGTAAAGCACTGGTCCACCGTCATCCAATTTGATGGCAATCCATACCCCGATACTGATCAGCAGCACAGGGGCTGCCAGAATCAGCACAAAGCAGAGGTCAAACAACCGTTTTACGATACGCTGTTCGATTCGCAAACCGCTGTTTCGGCAGAGCAGCAGCGGCGTATCAAACAGTCGGATTTCCTCACCGCCTCTGACAATAATATCGGATATTTTCGGCACAACATACGTTCGCATCTGTCGAGAAAAGCAATATTTTAGCAAGTCGTTCCGCAGCTGCCCAGGCACATCACAGAGAATCACACCCTGATAATGAGAAATTGCTTCAAAAATTGCTGCTTTCTCTTGCCTGCTGTCCACACATGCACAAATCATATACTTTTCCACCCGCTGACTCATCTTCAGCACCAATTCTCCAGCCGCCCTGTCACCATAGACAACAATCAGCTTCCTTGGCGGATAAATCCGAAAATACAACTTGTTACAAAAGAAAATCCACAAAAGCAGAATGACCAGGTCAATTCCCATCAGAATGACGAGCGGCAGCAGCCTTGCAAAATGGCGGCTGATCAAGCTGACTTGCAGATACGTGACCAGATTTACACAAAATAGTGACAGCATCTGGCTGTAAAACGAATCGCTTCGTTTCAAATAGCCAACCCGCATTCCGCCAAACGCCTTTCCGAACAACAGCACCAACACCGCATATAATAGAATCATGACCCAATTTCCACGCCGGTAAAACGGCAGCAGCAAAAAGTTGCTGTAATAACGATACCAGATCCATGCAAAGCAGCCGGTTAGTGCTGCCAATAGAACGCCCGTGGAACAAAATGAAAAAACGCCACGATATTGATCACGATTTTCCACAATCATTGACTTTTTTTGTCGCATATGGGATTCACCACCTGTCGGTCATTCCAAAATATCATCATTATTATAGCAAAGCGGTGGGGCAGTGTCAAGCATTTCCGAAATTTTCACCAACTTCACACAATCCCAAATCCATCAAATCGCCAAAAAAGAGAAACAGTGCCGTTTGTACGACACTGTCTCCCAAAATCCAATGAACAAATATGCAACTTATCCTTTTGAGTGGGAATACTGCATGTGCGTCACAAGCCGCTGCGGTTGCAAATGCACCTTTACAGTATGCCAAAATGCTGCCACCGGTGAAATCATCACCTTTGTTTCTGCCTTTGGCTTCATCCATCCAACCAGTACATTGTCCACTTCTGCACATTGCAGTAGCATACCACAAAACGCCATGATATCTTCTTTGTTCCAATTTCCATCTGAAACAGAAAAGTCGTACCGCAACGGACTAACCTGCCGACAGGTCAGCTGGAGCAATGTCCTGTTTCTTTCTGCGTGAAACGAACAATTCTGTTCTGCCTGCTTTTTCTGTATGAGTCTGCCCATATAAGAATCGCTGTCAGAACATGCCGTTTTCAACGTCACCGTAATCCAATTCGGTGTATTCATTTTTTATACCCTCATTTTCTGATTTCTGATTCGCAGCAGTTATCCGATCGGCAGACAACCGTTCTGCAATCTATATAAACACTCAGGAGATTGCATAAAAATAGAAGTAATCTTCATCCCCAGCATACTGTACTGCAATGCAATCCTGAATGGAATATCCCTTCAACGGGTAAACAAGAATGGTATAAACCCGGCTGCCCTCTGCCTGGATGGCAACAGAAAAACCGGCAAGGTCATCCAAATCCTCATAGGAAACGGTTTCATAATTCGTTTGATAATGCACACCGCTCCAGCGTGCATATTGAAAATCATATAAGGAACCATACGTTGCAACGCCACGGAAAGTGGTAGTTGTTTCCGTTTCCTCTGTCATCGGCGGTTCTGTTGTCCAGACCACCTCTGTTTCTGTCACAATAGGCTCTGTGATAACAGGCTCTGTCACAACAGGATCTGGTTCGGATGTGTCTATGTCATCCGGCAGCGGCTCTGTCACCGCCTTTTGTACTGGCTCATCCAACGGTAAAATAACGGCAGCAGCCGTTGCTTCTGTCTGTTTGGGCGTGATCTTTTTTGTACTGCTCATAGTAGTGCATGCCTGTATTGCAGTTGTGCTGGCTACTGTCGTACTGGTCACAACTGACGGCTTGTCCGATACAGCAGTCACAAGTGGGGGTTGCTGTTCTGTCTGGTCAGAGACTTTCTCATAAAAATCAGATGGCTGTTTCCCATCCGAAAACTGCCGACCAACGACGGCAACCGTGACCACTGCACAACAAAGTGCAGCTGCCCGTGCCAATGTGCCAAACCGCAGCCACTGCAAGGAGAACGGGTTTTTTTGGGTCTTCTTCGGCTGTACCTCCGCATACATTTTTTGCAGGATTGCCTGTTTCATTCGCTCTTTTGCGGCTTCATCCGGATTGAGATTGTCCCATACTGTTTTCCAGTCTTGCTGCATAACCGTCACCTCCCATTTCCTTTTGCAGTGCTGTTCGTCCCCGTTTCAGAAGGGAACGCACGGTAGACTCCTTTTTCTTCATGACTTCTGCAATTTCCTTGCAGGAATAGTCTTCATAATAATACAAATACAATACTGTTTTATATTTTTCAGGCAACTGTATCAATGCGGTTAAAACTGCATTTTCTTCTGGGGTCTGCGTTTTGGATTGCAAAACCGTTTCCCAGTCCTCCACTTCCTGACGCTTCTGCCAAATCCAACTATGCAACATGTTTTTACATACATTCGAGGCTGTGACAACCAACCACCCCCGCAAATGCGATTCGCTTTCCAAAGGCTTTTGCGACTGCATAAGCCGTAGAAATGTTTCCTGCACAGCATCCTCCGCATCGGCACGATTTTTTAAAAAGCTGTAGCAAATTCGATAAACAGCGTCAACATGCTGCATATAAAGTTCCGTAAACGCAGCCTCATCCAGCGGGTTGACGCTTTGCATTGTCATTCCCTCCCTATATGCCTTCCTTCCGCAAACAAGGCGATTTTTCTTTACATTTTCCTTTTCATTATACCACTGCGGCACAATGATTACTACAGCCCTTCGTGAACCGATTGTGAATTTATCATAAAACATTAAAAAATGAGACGCAGAGTATCTTTCCCTGATGGGAAATCGACAGCAAACAAAAAATGCGGAAAACAGCATCGGGGAGAATCTGCATTCCGCATGATTTTTGCCTATGTTCAGCAAGTATGTTTCTGTTTTTCGCCGTCCCAGACCAGCTTTCCCTGATCTGTCCTTTCTGGACGGTTCCTCGTACCGCACAGTGCAATCCCCCTTCACACCGCCCTTTCTCACGGCTTAGAGGAGAAACAGAACTGCATACCACTGTTTGCACGGCAGATGCCGCAAAAAATCCCTTCACTATGGATACAATTCTAACCTGCAAAAAGTTGCAAACTGCGAAAAATTTTTTCTGTTTTTTTGATATTTGTAGAATTGCACAAAAAACCTTGAAAAAATTTATGGATTTTCACCCACAAACAACGTGAAAAAATTTACATCTTTTTGAAAAAAACGTTTTCTTTTTCATGATTTTATGGTATAATAACAGTATTCATGCGACAGCAGTCCCGTTGAAGGGGGGCTACTCCATCAACAATTTATTTCCAGAAACGCTGTCCAGGACGAAAAAAATTTATCCATAAATGAGGAGATGCCATGAATCAATACAAGCGACTTGCCGCCAACACCATCATCTTTGCGATCGGTTCGTTTGGCTCAAAAATTTTATTACTATTCTTAACAAAATTGTACACTGCAAATATCAATCCGTCAGATATTAGTACAAAGGAATTGTTGGAGCAGACCGCAAATTTTATCATCCCGATCGTAACCTTTTCCATTGCAGATGCCATTTTACGCTATGGTCTAATCCGAAACTATGATAAACGAAAAATTCTCACTTCCTCCTATGTCATTCTTGGCTTAGGTATGTGCGTCCTTTTGGTATGTTCGCCGCTATTAAAATTGCTGCCCTATACAGATGGATACTTATGGTTACTAATCATTTATGTATTCACCTCTTCCCTGCGTTCCATTCACTCGCAGTTTGTACGTGCACGAGGATTGGTAACACTCTTTGCATTTGACGGCATTCTTGCCACACTGACCCTGTTTGTCTTTAATGTCATCTTCATCTCCATGATGCATCTTGGTGTCACTGGGTTCCTACTCTCCGTCATCTGCTCTGACCTGCTCTCTGCCATCTTTCTGTGGTGGATTGCCGGACTGCGGAAATATGTGGGAAGACAGTACATCAGTCCAAAAATGACACGTTTGATGATAAAATTTTCAGCACCGCTCATTCCGACCGCACTGCTGTGGCTGGTCACAGGCTTTTCTGACCGGCTCTTTCTACGGTACATGGACGGTCCTGCCGGACTGGTCGGCGAAACCGCTGCCGGCATTTATGGTGTGGCATCGAAATTACCGAACTTAATTTCCACGGTTTCCAATGTCTTCTATCAGGCATGGAACATGTCCGCCATTCTGGAGAATAACTCTAAAACACGCAGTCACTTTTATAAACAGGTATTTTCAGCTTACGAATCCTTTTTGATGATTGCCAGTGCTGTCCTAATTGTATTTATCCGTCCATTCTCCAATTTGCTGATTGATTCCAGCACATACACAGAATATGCAGAAGCCTATCGATATACACCCATTTTGATTATATCTGTTCTAATGATGTGTATGAACCAATTCTTCAGCAGCATTTATTCTGCCACCCAGCACACCTCCCATTCCTTCTGGACAAGCCTGGTTGCCGCAGTGGTCAATCTGCTTTTAAACTGGATCCTGATTGGAAAACTGGGGATCACAGGGGCAGGCATCGCAACCTTCGCAAGCTATTTTGTCAGCTATGTGATTCGTGTACGGGACGCCAGACGATATGTACCATTTCCAGTTGACCATACACGATTCGCACTCAATCTTGTGATTTTATTCCTGCTGAGTGCCGTTTCCATTTACACGCCGCCGGGGTGGAAGGTGATGCTTGCAATCGGGCTGCTCTTTACTGTCGGCTACAACTTCAATGCGATCACCAGTACGATGAGAAGAATTATCAAGCGATAACTTCTTGATAACACGAAAATCCATTTTCGGATTTTTTGGAAAACTTGTCCGAATCGTCCGGCAGATTCGCTACGCTGTCTGCCTGTGACCGCTGCCTGACAGATAAACACATTTTAAAAATACGCTCCATAAAAGTGGAACCTATGAAAGGAATGTTCACTATGTCAACTCCTCACAACCAAGCCAACAAAGGCGACATTGCCAAAGTCGTTCTGATGCCTGGCGATCCTCTGCGTGCAAAGTATATTGCTGAAACCTATCTGCAAAATCCCGTCTGCTATAATACTGTTCGGAATATGCTGGGCTACACTGGCACCTATCAGGGTATCCCGATTTCTATACAGGGCAGCGGCATGGGAATGCCGTCTATGGGCATTTATTCCTACGAACTGTTCCACGAATATGATGTGGATGGGATCATCCGCATTGGCACTGCCGGCAGTATTGCAGAACAAGTCAAACTGCGAGACATTGTCATTGGCATGGCAGCCTGCACGGATTCCAACTATGCTGCACAGTATACGCTTCCCGGCACATATGCACCCATTGCAGATTTTTCCCTTCTCGAAGCAGCAGTAGCAGCCGCGCGAGAACAGAACAAACCATTCCACGTGGGGAATCTGTTCTCTACCGATGTCTTCTATACAGCAAACGCACCATTGCCACAGTGGGCAAAGATGGGTGTTCTTGCCGTAGAGATGGAATCGGCTGCCCTTTACTGCAATGCGGCAGCAGCTGGCAAAAAGGCTCTCTGCATTACGACCATTTCGGATTGTCCGCTGCGTGGAGAATCCACCTCAGCGGAGGAGCGACAGACCGCCTTTACCGATATGATGGAAATTGCCCTGAAAACCGCCGCTTCTGTACAAAACTAAAAAAATCCCCTGCTTTTTCAGGAATTTTTAAGTATATTCTGCTATACTCAGTGTCGGAATGAACTTCCAGCACTTCCCCAAAGTGTAACCCCGACCAAGCAAGATGATGGGTCGGGGTTTTTACTATTTCTTATCTAAAGGTACACACACGCTCCATGCATAAATTGAAATTTTTTATCAGATAATTGTGGAGGGAAACAAATGGAACACGATATCAACCTGAATATACACTATTCTGCACCGCAGCCTATTTGGGATAAAATTGGATTCGTATATGAATCCATGCCATATTGGGCTGGCTATCAAGATCTCCCACGATGGATAGGAGAAAATGTGAATCTATGGGCTTCTGTAGAACCAAGCGGCATCCAAATTCAAGGTACCATGCCAGAAGCGGTGTGGAATGCATGGTATTGTCTGCTGAAAAAGAAACTGACAGAAGCCCTCGGATATGAAATCGGAGAGCCGGAAGAGGGATATCAATTTAAGTATTATGATTAAAAATTAAGATTGTTCTTAGCAACTTGATTACGCAGATCACCCTCTCCTGTTTTAGACACTTTGTCCATTGTTGAGGCAATCGTCAAGCGTCATTCCGCAATAAGCGGATTTTTTGGTATACAAATTGAAAATGGGCTTTTGCGTGTTCTCAATTTTTCTCTTGCAATTCCTCCAAAAATATGCTATGATAGAAATAAATGTAGCCATCTCACGGCTGCAATCAGCAAACAGGAGGGATTTCCAATGGCAGCAAAACCATACTACATTACCACCCCAATTTATTATCCGTCCGGCAATCCGCACATCGGACATTGCTACACGACGGTTGCTTGTGATTCCATCGCACGTTACCGCCGAATGCAGGGCGATGATGTCATGTTCCTCACCGGTACCGACGAACACGGTTTGAAAATTGAACAGAAGGCCGCTGAAAAAGGCGTGACTCCAAAGGAATATGTGGACGAAATCGTAAAGACATTCAAAAAACTCTGGCAGTATATGAATATCAGCTATGACCGCTATATCCGCACCACAGATGATTACCATATTGAAACCGTGCAGAAAATTTTCAAGGAACTGTACGACAAGGGCTATATCTACAAGGGCGAATACAAGGGAAAATACTGTACGCCATGTGAAAGCTTCTGGACAGACTCTCAGCTGGTAGACGGCAAATGTCCGGAGTGCGGCAGAGAGGTCATTGAGGCAAAGGAAGAGGCATACTTCTTTAAAATGTCTCCCTTTGCAGACCGGATCACCCATCTGCTGACCGAAACCGACTATCTCCAACCAAAAACCAGAGCCACAGAACTGGTCAATAACTTTATCAAGCCAGGGCTGGAAGATCTCTGTGTTTCCAGAACCTCGTTCAAATGGGGCATTCCGGTTACCTTTGACCCGGAACACGTTGTCTATGTCTGGGTGGATGCCCTTTCCAACTATATTTCTGCACTTGGCTACTACAACGACACCTACCATGACTACGACCACTACTGGCCGGCAGATGTGCATATGGTGGCAAAGGATATTATGCGGTTTCATGCCATTATCTGGCCTGCCATTCTGATGGCACTGGATCAGCCACTGCCGAAGCACTTGGCAGTGCACGGCTGGATTACCTTCAACGGACAAAAGATGAGCAAGTCACTCGGTAACGTGGTAGACCCATTTGTATTGGGAGAACGCTATGGTGCAGATGCCATCCGGTATCATATTCTGCGAGAAATGGCACTTGGTTCAGACAGCTCCTTCTCCAACGAGGTACTAATCACCCGAATCAACGCCGATCTTGCCAACGGTCTGGGCAATTTGGTTTCCCGTACAGTTGCAATGGTAGACAAGTATTTCGGTGGTACGCTGCCAGAGGAACGGGAAGCGGGTGAATTTGACGACGATCTGATTGCAACGGCAACCGCTCTGCGGGACAAGGTTGACCATTTCATAGATCAGACCCAGCTGAACAATGCACTGGCAGAAATCTTCAAGGTCGTTTCCCGTGCAAACAAGTACATTGACGAAACCGCACCTTGGGTACTGGCAAAGGACGAAAGCAAGAAGACCCGTCTGGCAACCGTTCTATACAATCTGTTGGATACCATTCGGATTATCTCCACGCTGCTGTCTGCCTTTATGCCGACCACCATGCCGAAGGTCTGGGAACAGATTGGGGCTGGTGTGAGTGATCGAACCTATGATGCTGCTGCAACATTTGGTGTTCTGCCGGCAAATGTGACCATTCAGAAGGGTGAAATCCTCTTTCCAAGAATTGATGTGGAAAAGGAAATTGAAGCCCTGAATGCCATTATTAAAAACAATGAACCGCAGCCGTCGGTGGAAGAAGAGACAGCCCCAGTTGCAGAACTGGCTCCGGAAATCAGCATTGATGACTTTGCAAAGATAGATTTGCGTGTGGCAAAAGTATTGGAATGTGAAAAGGTAAAGAAATCGAAAAAGCTGCTGAAGCTCCAGCTGGATGACGGCATGGGCGGACGGCAGGTTGTCTCTGGCATTGCCCAGTGGTACAAGCCGGAAGATTTGATTGGCAAGAAAATTATACTGGTTGCCAACCTGAAGCCAGCAAAATTGTGTGGCGTAGAGAGCAACGGCATGATTTGTGCAGCAGATGCTCCAGACGGCAGTGCAAAGGTGATTTTCCCAGATCAAACCTTACCATGCGGTGCAAAAATCCGCTGAACAGCGACTGCGGTCAAGCTGGCTCAGCTTGGCGAGGGGTGCAGGGGACAGCTGTCCCCTGCAAAACGTTGCAAATTGAAATAAGAAAACTGGACGAGATACAGGACACCGCTGTCCGTCATTTTAAAAACAACCAGCATTCGACAAGCAAAATTTAGAGGAAAAAGGTTGCAAGTTCGTACAACGTACTATGGCGGACAGCGGTCACAGGCGAACAGCGTAGCGTTTTCGCCGGATCGTTTGTGATTGGCAGCGATAGAATACATTTTCATCCAATTCACGTAAAAAAAGTTCGCCATTCGGCGAATATAACAACTCAAATAAAAGAAACCGCCTGCACTTGCATCATAAAGTGTAGGCGGTTTTTGACTATTTTAGGGGAGTTGGTTAATAAGCGACAATCGCATTCATTCGTATAGTCGGAAATTCGACAATGTTCAAATCACTGAATGTACGATATAATATAGTTGGTGATTTGAAATGTACAAAAGGATTCGTGATTTACGAAAAAACGCAGGTCTTACGCAAAAACAGGTGGCACAATATTTAAAAATGTCGCAGACAGGTTATTCCAAGTATGAAACAGGAGAAAACAATCCATCCATTACAATTCTGTGTGCACTAGCTGATTATTATCATGTGAGTCTGGATTATTTAATGGAACGAACCGATGTAAAAGAACCGTATTCTAAGAAAACAAGAAGCACATAAAATTCTATCATTTAAGAAATTTATTTTATCGCTAACTTGTCCGAACTCCACCGGCAAAAGGGGGTTCCACCCCTGCTTTTGCCTAGGTAACCGTCCATCGCCCCGTTATAGCCTTTTTACAAATTCGATCAGAATATTTTTAGAAGGGCGATGGACGGAACGCTGTTTCTTATCCAGCGGCTTATTCCAACTCGTTTGCTTTGCAAGGGGGCAGCTTGCCCCCTTGCATCCCCTCGCCAAGCTGAGCCAGCTTGACCGCAGTTCGCCGTTCGGCAAATTTTACTTGTCCAAAACGCAATGATTCGTTTCTTTCTGCTTTACCACCGCAATCTCCAAAATCCCGTAATGCGTAAGCACTTCCACACAAGCAGCATCGATTTTTTCTCCGCTGCATACAATCGGAACAGCTGGCGGGCACGGCACTTTTACCGCTGCACACACCCGTCCGATACTCTGCGAAACCGGAATGATTTCCTGTTCCCCCAGTGCCGCCTCCCGTATGCCACAGACAACCTCCGGATGGGGCAGGACAATTTCCTTTCGTTCTGTCTCTGGATAGGGATCCGCCTCCAGCATGTGCAGTGTCACTTCCAACACATCCAGTTCTTCCGGCACATTGTACGGGGAAAGCAATAGTACCACAAAATCTCTATCCACATACTCTGGTATACAATCCGCCCGTTCCAGCTTTGCCCCTAAATCCAAACCATCTATCCCACTCGCAGCTGCATCAATGGTCAAATGCAGCGGATCGCCGTCTAAAAAGACATATTTTTCTGACAGCCGCTTTTTCAGATTTTCAGCTCGTTTGCAGATTCGCTCTAAGTCACGCTGTGCCCTGCTGGCAAGATAGGCATTGCACACATCCAGCGAAAGCAGCATCAGATAAGACGGGCTTGTGGAAACAAACAACGACATGGCATCTTTCAGTCGTGGCACATCTTCTGCATGAGCAGCATGTAAGTAGGCACATCCTGTCAGGCAAGGAAGCGTCTTATGAGCAGAATCACAGCAGAAGTCTGCTCCGTTTTGAATGGGGTGATTGCCATTTTTGAGAAAAGCAAGATGTGCTCCATGGGCATTGTCCACCAGAAGTCGTGCGTTGTGTTGTTTGCAGATTTCGGCAATGGCAGCAATCTCTGCGGTTTTACCGAGATAGTCCGGCGAGGTGAGATAAACGCAGGCAGGTTCGTTGACTTCGGAAAGAGCCGTCTCAAACTGTTCCGGTGTATATTGACCGGAGAGCAATCCGTTTGTAGTTTCCGGATAGACCCATTTGACGGACAGTCCCAACAATACGCAGGCGTTCAAAAAGCTGCGGTGTACGTTGCGTGCAGCAATGACCGTGCGGTTTTCCTGCTTCATCAGCGTCAGCATGGTTTGAATGCAGCCGGTGGCCCCGGCACAGGAGTAGACTGTGCCAGCGGAGAAAAAGAGGGCTGCTGCAATTTGTTCGCTTTCAGCGATGATACCAGTTGCCTCTAATAAACTATCTGCACCCGAAATTTCTGTAATATCCAATGCATAGAGCGGATTCCAAGCAGAAATCGAGGCATGTCCCTTATGTCCAGGCATATGAAAGCGAATGGGCTGCCGCTTTGCATAGTCTTTCAGTGCATCATAAATCGGTGTCTTCATGATTGGAAAGCTCCCTTCTTGTATGATATAAGTAATGAGAAAGCCGTTTACAGGCACGTTTTTTCGTACGGCAGACAGTGGATTCCGTAATGCCAAGGGTATCAGCAATTTGCCGGAGTGTCTGCTTCTGATAATAGTATAACACAATAATTTGTTTTTGTCTTGCTGTTAAGCAATTTTCAATCAAAAAATCCAACTGCTTTGCATCATTGGCGGAATCCTGCACGAAAGCGGGAACTGCGATTTTTTCCAGATTGAGAAGAGAACGTTTACGCAATTGGCATCCGCCCCCTTACATAAGGCATCATGGTTTGCATGTCCCGCAAAAGTTCCAGCCGCTCCGTTTGTAAGAGGCGTTTTCGGCTGTTGAGCAGGTCGTATTCGGTCTGTGTTTTGGCAGTATGCATTTGCTGTGTGAGCTCGGAAATGCGAATGGTCAGCTGATTGCAGCTGATACGATAGGATTCCAGTATGGCTTGCATCGAAAAATCTCCTCCTGTTTTTCAAAATGAGTTTGTTTACATCTTTAGTATAACTCAATTTGAATTGATTGTCAAGAGGTTTTATCAAATTTTTCTCATTTTGAATAATAAGGGTGGGCGTAGCCGATACGGTTTTCCCACTGCCCGATTTCTTTTTCCATTCGCCATACTGCTGTAGAGAAAGAATATGACGAAAATACACAAAAATGTGGTGACAGATGCACTTCTTTTCTCACTTTTCACGAAAATCAAAAAAAACGGAAAAATGACAAAAGAGAAGCTTGCAGTTTTTCGCAACTTGTGCTATAGTAAGAAAGAATAAAAAGCTTGTAAAGAAAAGAGCCGTTTTGTAAAATCTGCGGTTCTTAGATAGAGAGAAAGGGGAAGATTTCCGTTATGGAATCACTACACAAGTTATTTTCTGCATGGCGTGCCCGCATTTGTGCCTGTAATGAACGGCGGAATGAAAACACGCTTCGATTCTCAATGACCAACCGCATGCTACTGCTGCTGTTTCCGATCTTTATCGTCTGTATGGCAGAGTTGAATCAGGATAAATACCTCAGCAAGTTGGTCGTTTTTATCGCAGAACATCCGTCTATTATGCTGTTCAACATCCTGATCGCAGGATTGATTTTCCTGGGGGCTTTGCTGCTGTTCCGAAAGGGTTGGCTTGCGATGCTTCTGCAAAGTTTGCTGTACATGGCACTGAGTATTACAGAGCTGTTTAAGTACAATACCAATGGAAACCATTTGATTATGACAGATATGAAACTGTTCCGCAGTATCAAAAGTCTGACATCCTTCGCCTATATCAAGATTACACCACGTCTGATTATTTATAGTTTGATTGTGCTCGCTTTTGTGGGGATTGCATTCTGGTTTAATCCAAAGTTTTCCCTGCACACCAAGCGGCTGCGGCGAATGGTCACTGGACTTTCCTGCCTGTTGGCATGTGCATTGGTCGTTCTTGTTCCAACCCTGTCTACACCGGTTTACGCCTTTTTCGGCGTAGACGTCTCTAAGGCAGAGAATACCTTTATTTTAAATGAAAAATTTGAAAAAAACGGCTTTCTTGCCTTCTTCATGCAGACGGGCTCTGAGAACATTGCCAACCGACTGGAGGAGCCAGAGGCGTATGAGGAAAATAAGGACTCCACGATTGCACAGTATCTGGACGAGGTCACAGAGCAATGCGACTTCCAAGATGGGGTAAAGCCGAATGTCATTGAAATCATGTCCGAATCCTATGCAGATTTCCGTGTATTTGATGAGCTGAATATTTCAGAAGATGTTTATGCAGGTCTGGATGAGGTGGCAGCAAAGGGCGTTTCCGGTACGGCAATTGCACCGACTTACGCCAGCTATACGGTACGGACGGAATTTGAACTGCTGTTCGGTCTGCCGGTCAAGTCACTGAACGACCCGAATATGCCGCAGAGAATGCTGCTGGAACGGCAGCAGCCGACCATTCCATCCTACTTTAAGGCACAGGGTTATTCCACTGCTTATGTGCATCCATTTCAGGGCAGCTTTTATAACCGCCGTACCATCTATAGTCAATTCTCCTTTGATACCATGATCTTTGAAGATGATTTTACGGTTCCCGTTGAGCTATATGGTACATATATTGATGATAACACTGTTTATCACCAGATTGAACAACTGATTACTGAGACCGACGAACCGCTGTACCTGCACACAACCACAATGCAGAACCATCAGCCTTATGATCAAGGCACAGGGGATACAGAATTTGAAAACTATTTGCAGTGGATACAGCATTCTTCCGATGGGCTGGCTGACTTTATTACATCGCTGGAGCAGATTGACGAACCCACTATTGTGCTATTCATCGGCGACCACTTCCCATCTCTGCGTGGGGAAGATGGTATTTATGCCCAGCTTGGAATTACCAGCGAAAATTGCAGCACACTATATGAACAGAAATATGTGATGTGGAACAACTTCGGACTGGATATGACAGCCACACAGCCAACCGAGGCGGTCTCTGTTTTCTATCTACCGTATATCATCATGCAGGCAATTGGCATGCCAAGAGATTCCTTCATTCAGAGTATGATGGATGAGATGACAGTCACCCCCGTTTATTCCACGAATTACGCACCGGGTCAGACACGGAATGAAAAGCTGGATACCCTGACGTACGACAGAGTACTTGGGGATATGCTCTCACCAGATGCGGTGGTAGAGGAAGAAGCAGGCAGTTCCACAAGTTCTGATGCAGAATAAAGAAAACAAACAGGAGGGCATATTTATGCAGCCCATTACAATTGGCACAAAGGCAACTGTAAGTGTGATCGTAACAGAAGCACAGCTTGCAGTGAACGTTGGCAGCGGTTCGCTGCCGGTTTTTGCAACGCCGATGCTGGCAGCTTTGATGGAAAAGGCAGCCTGCTTGGCAGTCGCAGATTTTTTGGATGCTGGAGAAACAACAGTAGGAACGGCATTGGATCTGGCACATACCGCAGCGACACCGGAGGGCATGACCGTTACGGCGACCGCAGAGGTGACAGCTGTTTCCGGCCGGGAAATCACATTTTCTGTGGTTGCAGCAGATGAAGTTGGTTCCATTGGCAGCGGAACGCATAAGCGGTTTCTGGTGAAGAGTGAACCATTTACCAAGAAGGCAGCTGCACGGAAAGAAGCAATAGAGTAATTTTTTTAAATTAAGATAAGCCATCTGCAAACCCGCAGATGGCTTATTTTTGAATGGAAATTTGATGGATACGTTTTATTCGCCGTTCGGCGGGCATTCCTTGTGGATGCTCCTCGCCAAGCCGAATCAGCTTGACCGCAGTTCACCATTGAGGCAAATCATTCAGCACGGC